>FUFK010062834.1_pt1 | contig 11047 bp, 19 predicted proteins | sample 1021851 | NCBI WGS metagenome assembly FUFK01 (sample SAMEA51879418, study PRJEB19060) | metagenome
CTCATCCCAAATCTCGTTCCTTGCATCATCCCTTCCAGGTGTAATCAAATACGACTTTGGCTTTTCTTTGTTCTTCGCCCAAGGCATAACTACACAGTGGCTACCCGTATATATATCCTTCTCATGATCAAATTATTTTAAAAAAAAAATTAAGACAGAGGTAACCCCTCGTAACAATTTTTGCTACAATTTATAGACAAAGGTAGTCCCCATTATGCCATACCCCCTAAAACATAAAACCCCCCATAATCCTGGATCGCAGATTAGGATGGATCCATACCCAAAGCTCACGCCCGAAAAAGAGCGTTCTAAATTGGTGCACAATGTACCTATTTTTTACTTTGAATCTTGATATTTTTTTATCAGATGTTTATATATACTGAAAGCTATGGGATTCTATGAGTTCAAACAATGAGAACGGGCGCAATGGGCCTTTAACCATAACAATGGCTAGAGAAAGTTATGATATAATTATGGAAACTTTAGCTATGGATTTGGATAGTAGTTACATAGACGAAGAGATAAAAGAAGACATAGAAAAAGCGGTTAATGATACTAGGATAATTGATAGTTCTAAATCAGTAAATCCCTATGTTAAGGATGGTTTTATTTTGGTAAGTGATTGCTGTCAATCTGAAGCACTCTATAGGGTGTCTGAAAAATATGGTTTTGACCTATTCCATTTTTGCCCTTCCTGCATGGAAAATTGCAATTGGAAAGAGGTACGTGATAATGTTGAACCTAGTGAAGTTTTAGAAGATACTATCGACCCTGAATCAATGCCGACCTGTGAAGGTTGTGGGGGTCAAAAAGAGCACCCAACAAAGGATTTTTCCTATGCTCCCGAAAACGGCCTTTGTGCCATGGAATTGGATGAATGTGAGGCGGTTGAGGATGAGCAAATTAATGATTATTCGGAGGGTGATAATTGCCCGTTCTGTGATTCTGAATATGATGATTTTTTCATTGAAACAAATGGCGGGGGTCATCATGATTTTGTACGTCATAATTATGAGTGTTCTAAGTGTGGAAAAGAGTGGTATAATGAAAGTGTTTTCAAAACCTACGAGGTGAAATAAATGGCTTTTGAAAACGAGATTTCAATGTCATTAACTGAATCTGAAATTGATTATCTAAGAGCCTTGATAAGTGATGAAATGAGCATTGCCTCAATGGGTGCAGATGATGAAACAATGAACGTTTTAAACATGCTTCACCTAAAATTATTTGTCAAGAAAAGACAACTAAACGAGTAAATCCAAACGGATTTTTGAAAGAATTTTGGTAGGGGAAACCCTGCCAAAATGGCCCTATTTTTAGATCGTCACCTTTAACCCTTAGGCGTTTGCCATGAGGTTTATTTTAACTTACTGAGCCTTTTTTTTGTATATGAACATTTAACCCTTACAGATCTGTATTAGGGATCTCTAACCAGGTTTATGGTTTTTTATTTAGTATTAGTACTTTACAAACTTAAATATTTTTTTATGCCCTGGGGGACTACTGAAAAAGTATATATAGACAGATCTTATACTTAAATTATGAGCTTAGTAAAAGAAGCAGGCGCCCAGTGCCTTAAAACTGAAACTGAAAAACTAAAAGAGATCGTTCAAAACATCCCTTTAGGTAAATACGTAAACAAACCAACACTATTAATTAAATTAGAAGATGTCTCTAAGAGTGGTCTCACTAGATGGTATAATATTTATTATGTAAGTGATCAGTATGAATTAATGCGTTTAACATGGTCCATTAATGAAGTTTATAAAGAATGTGGAAACGGTAACTCATACGACAAAAGAAGAGAAGCACTAAAAGTAAAAGGTTGTGGTTTTAGTGGAGCTCACAAAATAGTGTCTGACTTAAGTTATATGCTATTTTTTTATGATGACAAAATAAACTATAGGGAGTTTTAAACATGGAATTATCACAATATTATAAGGTAGTTGGTGCTTTTGATCATGACACACACATAATGGTTGATAGAGATTATATTGATATTTCAGGTATTGAGTATAAGATTATAGAGTTAAGTGAAAAGTTCACAACGGTCCAATTAACTAGTAAAGGATTAAAACAATTAAAAGAACGTGTTTATTTTGTTACTTATGATTTTATAGTTGAAGAATTAGAAAGTTGTTTATACTTTGGAGCTGATGAAGATTTAGAACCTCATGTCTTTAAACAAGTAAGGAGCTTGATAAAATGAATAACGACGATCTCAAAAAAATACTTCATTATTTAGATAATGATTTGATCAGTAGAAAAGGCGGTTATTCATGGGATGAAGAACTAAATAAAGAAGACAGTGAATTAAATGAATTAGTAATTAAATTAGCTAAATACTTAAACTGTGAAAATGATATTCATGAAGTTAACCAAAGCATAAGTAAGTATATTGATAATGAAGAAGTTGCTAAGTATGAAGGCGAAAACTATTTTATTTATTTTGATAGGTCATTAGTTCAATATGGGTGCTGGGTTTTTATTGATTCTAATTATGGACTTATGGAGACTTTTGAAAATAAACAAGAAGCTTTTAAGTTTTTAAAGAAGTACCATTTTGATTATTTAATGGAGAATGAATGATCATAAAAAAGAATGTTTACGGGGCTTATGTTATTAGTGATATTATTAAAGGTCAATACGTAAGTAAACAATATTATTACTATACTAAAAAAGAAGCCATCTCTAAATTTAAGAGAGAGGTGAATAAATGAAGTGTTCTAATTGTGGCCGTTTAGATAATCGCCATTTCCCTATATTACACAATAAGTATATTTGTTTTAAGTGTGGTGAATGAATGAACAATAATTATTATATTTTAGATACTCCCGAAGGAAAAAAATATTATACCTATGGACAGGCTTTTAAGATTCTTGATAAGCTTGAAAGGTTAATAGTTAAAAATGGAGATCGTTGAAGGGGGTGAAACAATAAACAAACTAGAAAAAGAGTTCATAATTAAATTAGCTAAACGCATCCAGGAATTTAAATATAATTATTCCGATATTAGAAAAATGCTTTTAGTTTTAGCTAATGGTGATTTGACTAAATCAGATCTTGAACAGCTCTAAAAATTGTTTTCTTTAAATATAAAAAACTCTCTAAGTCGTTTTTAGAAGCGTTACTTAGGGAGTTTCCGCCCATAAAATTGTTATGATCATTAGCCGTGAGGCTTTTAATTTCAACTGTTGTTTTTTGCTGCAGCTCAAATTTTAGGCCATTCTTTATTTAANCCTTAGCGGCCCTGCTGCACGTGGGTTTAGACTCCCAGCACGCCATATAGCCCATTCCTCATTTAACCCTTAGCGGCACATTATCTATACTTTTTCTTCTTATCTACTACTTCTCTGCCTAGTCCTACCTCTTCTGGGTTGTTTGGATCCCATAGGGTACGGGTGTTCTTTCTATTCATAACATAACCACATCTAAAACATTTCCATGATTTATGTTTTGCCTCCCCCCCCCTACTCTGACCACACTTAGGACACTTGATCAGTACGAACTTCTTCTCATTTAGCTTAGGATCAATTTTCCGCAATCTACGCACACCCATCCTTCACCTGTGCAAACCTGGGCTGCATGCTTACACATCGGTACCCTCTATTGCATCTTTCTCTACCTGTAGACGTTTCTTCATTTGCATTACTTTGTATACGTCATTTAAGTATCTCTCTGCCCTTTTAGCCGCAGCAGATAGATCAGTGAAACTATTCCCTACTTCTACGTGATGTTCAATTAACTGCTGAAGATCCATGTCCATTAACTCATGTAAATATCTACGATCAAACCTTTCCCACATCTGGTGGAACTCTTCTTTTCTTACCATTGTCCACCCCGAAGGGAGATAGGGTGTTTCATGAGCTTAAACAATTTGTTGTAAAAGAACGTGTGCAGATCTCCTGCACCACCATGCCCTATCTCTACCATTAATCTGACTCCTGCTTATTAAGATAGTCCTGCCTTACTTGGTCTTTTAATGACTCAAATAATTTATCTTCATCTACTTCAGGTTCCTTAAGTACTTTCCTAGGAGTGGCTTTCTTTGGCGGTGAAGTGGGTGGGGAAGACTTCCCATCAATAACTTCTATAGCTTCCCTTAACGCCTCTTTAAACAGCACTTTTGCACGCCTTAGCTCCCATTTGTATGCTTCCATAGCTTTCTCTGTATCCATTGCAGTCTCATGCGGTAGAGTAAACGTAGTCTCTATGTCTGCTCTTACTGACTCATACTGACGCTTGGCTTGTTTTGTACCGCCAAGTTTGATCGTAATGTCTTTGATCATTCCATCTCCATGTATCTTCTGATGTGCCATGCCATTGACGCATGCTTTGCTACCCAAGCTTCATACTCGGTTATTTCTTCTAAGCTCATTTTTTTCATTTCTTCTTTTGTTTTAAAGTTCATCTATATCTCCTAACATCTATTACCATATTTGCTGACACTGCTCCATCTATCTTTTTGCCATTTTCATCATATAAGTATAAGTTATACTTATGCAATATAACAGGATCGTCTAGTACACAATCCTCACACACTATTCCTTCACAGAACTCCCAGAAATCTTTTACTGGTTGATTACATTCTATACACTTCATAATAACTCCTTCACTAAGTTCTTGTATTCTCTTATCTGTCTTATCATCTTATCTGATGCTCTGTCTATCCTACACTTCCTACAATACTTGTGATGTCCCTGTGTAGGNGTATCCAACCTAACTATCTTTCCTTGCTGTTTACAAGGCAAACAATTACTGTAAGGCATCAGTCCTCCAAAAGTATTACAGATCCCTGAAAACAAGTATTTATGTCTACAGTTCCATGCTTGTTCTTAGCATGGCAATGCCTACAAAGACCATCCTTTGCTAAGTATGCTTGTGTAATTACTTGCTTGCAATCTACACAGTGATCTATCCTAGCATGTAAATTAGCGTGAAACGCCATCAGTTATCACCTGCCCAATCACCAATGTCCTCTGAACGAATCTTACGCTTCCTTCTTACATCTGGATCTGTAGGCTCAAACACCCTATCCTTATTCTGTATCTGTCTTCTTACTCTTACTATTGTAGATTTATCTGGTGATATGGTAAGTAATTCCCACAACACATCTAAGAAAATATATCTGTCTACACTATCCTTGAGATCAGTCTTGAGAAAGTTCTCTTTCATTATCTCATAATACAATAGCTTGTCACTGTTCCTGGTTGCAGGTAAGTCTCTAAGAAATCTGATAACAACGTCTTTGACCTTATCAAATTCCTTGATTGTTCTGTCCTCGTCTTTGGGGTTCGATTGATTTAAGCCCATACTTATCTATTAAAAGTACGTCTATATATACTTGATGGGGCTTATCTTTGTATCAATTCTAATAGTTCTTTTGGCTCTAGGGAAGCTGACCCTACAGCTAGTTTTGTGGTAACTCTGTTAATCACAGACACTTCTTTTTCTACCACAGGAAATAACTCTTTAGTTCCTAGTAATGGACTGCTTACTTCTACAAGATCTCCAAGCTGTACCCACTCTGCATCTGTAAGTTCCATTGTATATGTGGTTGCTGGATTTTTGAACTTGTTAAGTATTACGAATGCTGCCTCATTCATAGTAGTTGTATCTGAGTTTTTGAACTCAAAGTTCCTAGCTGAAATACCATGCTTCTTAATGGATGTGCCATCCTCCACTATTACCTGACGATCCTCTGAACTAATTGTAACGCTATTGATTATTTTAGAAGCATCTATTTTTCCAGCCAGTCCTTGACCTACTATGTTAGCTTGATTAGGACTTACCTTCAACACTGGCTTAGCTCTCTTGTCAAACCTATTAGGAGCAAAGAAGTCTACTTGAGTTCCTTGCCTGATAGCATAGTAAAACTCTACAAATGGAAATGGATTGTTCATGTAGGACTCTGATGGTGTGCTTGAACTTTTGAATGTTGCCGTATCGTCTGGGTTTAAACTCATCAGATTAAACAATTTGTCTAAGAATGACTTTCTAGTTTGATAACCATATATGTTAAACTTAGGATTTAGCTTACCTTGTTGTACTGAATTATCGTACTTCATAGTATCATCAAGATGGCTTGTGTCTATACTTTCATAATCACAAATATCTCTAGCCACCATGTACATGTCTTGATTGCCATAGTCTTGATATTTTATGTTTTGTATTTTAGAAGTAGCTAATTCAGATATAGCATCAAGTGCAGTGAATGTAGTGCGATCAAGACCTGGATTGATGATTTTAATTCTACCCACAAAGTCATTAGGGTTCGGAGTGTGTTGTATCCCAAGATTCGTGCCATCTTCAAACTTAATTGTTTTGTTAGCATAAGCATCTGATAATCCAAAATTGATTGTAAGATCCGCACCTATCCTAAGCATCTCTAATGCTTCTCTATTCTCCACTGTAACTGTTGCTATTCTTGCTGAATTGACTTTATGTCTGAAGTTCAACCCAGTTACAAAAGGAAGTTCAAAGCCATCTACAGTTACACGTATATTGTAAAATTCATTTACATACTGATTAGCGCCATACTCTGTCGGCACTTCACACCTCTTCTCCTACTATAAAGAAAGATATGTTAACCACTTGATGTTGCAAATTCTGAGGATCACGATTTACTGTAAAGTTCTCTAACTTCAATCGATACTTCACCCATGATGTAAATGTAGTATCATGGTGTTGATAGATGCCATAGTTGTATGAATTGTTAAGTAACCTGTATATGCGGTTAAAACCTGTATCATCAATTACTCTTACCGTCATACTTAGCTTAGGTAAGCCGTGTCTTGTATGGACTGCGTTAGGTGGATAACGTCTTTCTCCTAATGGCATTGCTGCATTAATACCACCTGACCTCGAAAGTGAGGCGCTTTGTATAGCTATGTTACCACTGTCAGCAAGTGCGTTGAGATCCAGACTTGTCTGATCTCGGAAGGTTGTAAATATATTTACTGGAGCTGCGGCTGTGCTTGACAGGTTGTCTAGCACGTCTAATGATATTTTTGCTGAACCTGCTGTACTTGCTGCAACTGATATTGCTGGTTGTGTAGTAAAGATACTTGCGCTTGTGTTTGATTCGGCAACTGACAATTCTTCATTTAAATATATTGAGTGCGTGCCACCAACTGTTTCTATCTTTTGAATGGTATATACTCCATCGTTTGAACTACTGCTCCACAGTAATTGTATCTCCTGGCCCAAAGCCCGCTGCGATAAAATCTATAGCTGTGCTTTCTATTTCATCTGCACCTGAGTTCTTGGTGAATGTTATGTTGCTAGAACCATCCACTAAACATCGTCCGCCCCATTTATAACTTGGAGAACCATTGTTAGAATCTATACACAATCTCTTACAAACGGTGTTGATGTCTAGTGTACCTGCGGCATCTATAGTTCCATCATTGTCTGAGTCTGCTGCCAATAATTGAAATACCTCTTCAGTTCCAGAAGTTCCTGACTTAGTTGTAGCATAGATAAAGTCTACTTGTTTAAAGAATGCTTGCTCAGCAGTTCCAGATACCACTGCTGCCGTTCCAAATGCGTTACTTGTATCATGTTTTAGATACTTCGCTGAACCTGCTGAAACTGTTGCCCTAACATATCTGTAATGTGAAAAGGTTGTATCTGTATCTTTTACTGAAGTAGCGTTGTCTGCTTGAAAAGATGCTAAGCCGTAGATCGTGAATACTGTTGTATTGTACCCTGCTGTATTACACCTTAAAAATAATTTCTTGCTTTCATCTATCAAAGGTGTGTTGTCTATATCTAAACAACCTTGTGTAAGTATCTGTCCTGATGTTGGCTCTCCTAACCATCTCCATTCTTTTATAAAAGCATCTGAACCTCCTGACGTAGAATTAGCCCCAGAATAAACTACCGCAGATCCTCTGTCCAACGCAACGTTAGCACTCTCGCCTACTGACTTGGATGACGTAAGTCTAGGAATTGGTGCTGGTTGCTCTACTACTACTGCTGCATTACTTGCATCTAATCTATCTGAACCTGAAGCTCCCGTAGTTCTGCCCATTTGTGCAAGGGCTGTTCTAAATCCTGTAGTGCTATCTACAAAGAAGAAAGAAGGATAGTATGTTCCTGGAGTAGAATACCTGAAAGATACTGTGTGCTCTGTAGCTGCTGAGTCTAATTCTATTATGTCATAATCTGTTATTGATGTTATTGGAGTATCTTCTATCGCACTAGCTGCTGTTGTGTTTGTCCAATTCACTCCTATCCGATCAAACTTTAGTCCATCTACAAACGTGGATCTAACGGTAAGTGTGACCTTCTCTCCCACATCTACTTTACGAATTATTTGATAAACATCGTCTGTGTTCCAATTACCCGAACTCGATAGCGTACCTGCTATCGTTGTGTTAGTTACGCCAGTGATTGTAGCGTAGTGCCCGTCATTGTCATTCCAAACCTTATCGCCTACTTCTACATTATTCTTAAGAAATTGGCCTCGTAACCAAGGTGTATCTGTACCTGATGTATTGTCAATCAATGTAGCTGAGTTTGTACCTGACGTGGCTTTACCAATTATAATCCAATTAACGCTGCATGAATCTGCAAAGTCCGAATCACCAAAATCTTCTTCAGTATATGGCAAATACCTTTTAAGTGATACTACGTTGCCTTTAACTGCATCATCTTCTGATCCTGCATTATCATGGTCCTCACTATAGAATACTAATTTGTTTGTAGAACCTGCTGTGCTAGATGTTCCTGGGAAATAATTTGTAGATGCAATGCCTCCATTCCTAAGATCATCAAAGCCACGATACACCTCTTTACCTGTATCTGTAATCTCTATACCAAAATTAGGTGAGCTTGATGTTGTAACGTAAGTTGGATCTGTACCGTCTGATCTGTGAACTGCTACAAACTGTTGCAAATCTTCATCTTTTGGCCTATTTGTAAATCCGATAATTGCATTATTTAAATCTACGGGATCTGGAGATACATTAATCTCTGGTTTAGTCGGAGATAAGTTTTCGTAAGTAACTGTAACATAAGGCCTATTGGCTGCGGTGCTATCTTCTAAACTATGAAATAAAGCATGATTACTATTTGTATTAAAAAAAGTTCCTGTTCTAGCAAACAAAATTAAATCGACTGTGTTGCCCCAATCTAGCCCAAGACTGTTTTTAGCTGCTGGTCCAGTTGTTGAAACGTTCTGTATAGTAATCTCGTTGAAACCTACACTTATTTGTTTCATTGCAATCACGCCAGCTACACCAGACCCGAAATCTGTAGAAGCATCTCTATCTCCATCCTCTATTGCTCCAGCCGTACCCCAAGCATTAGTGCCATCGTATGTGTTAAATGTCAATCCTGTAAAGTCTACATTGTCTGGAGTAAGCACTAAAGGTGAAACTGCCAATACTTTTTTTGATGCACTAGAACCTGCAAATCCTGAACATTTTATATGTAACGTTATTTTTTTAATCTCGGTACTTTCATCGTTTATAATCTCTCCAGTAGAAGTTGTTTTTCTAGGATTATCGGGTAGCTTAATTCTAATCAAGCCAGTGTACTTATTACCTGAACCATCCTTTCCAATCCTAAAGTTTAAACCTGCGCCATCTCCAAATGGATCTGAAGTGGTGTTAAAATTTGTTGTAGCTTGACCTTCATAGATTGTAGCATCTGCTTCCACCATAGTTGTAGCTTGTACGTGTGATCCATCTGTAGGGCTGTAAAGTGTGAAGTCAGGCATTACAATGCACCGCCACCCATTGCCGTAACTGGGCCGCTACTTTCTCCTGGTGTTAAAAAGTCCGCAACTGCGTCTCCACTTCTAACTACACTCTCTGCAAACTCTCGCATACCGTCTGCTGCCTGTTTAGATGCAAAGTAAATCATATTTAAAAATACAGATAATTGAGCCATTCTCAAATTGGCTTGTTCAACAACCTTTCCTGTTTTATCAAAATGAATTATTAATATTGCCAATATAGCTACTAGCAAAAACAATCCTCCCAATACAAAGTATATACTTACACCAAATACTGTGTTAGCTGCTGCTGCCGTTCCTGCTGCACCTGCGTCTGCTGTTTTTGCTGCTGCTGAACCCATTGTAGCTACTGTAAGTATTTTCTGTAAAGCTATTGTAGTTTCAAGCGGACCTGTGGCTAATTCAAGTAATGCAATCTTTTTGTTAAGTGCTTGAGCTTCCTCTTCTTCCAGCAAACCAGTCTGTTGTAACGCTGCTGAATATTTACGCAAACCTCCAGTTACTTGGTTCAAACCACTAGTAAGACCTTCTAAAGCTACAACTGTAGTCAGCAAATCACGCTGTGTATTTTTTGCGTTTTCACCTAACTTTTTGACTTCTCCACTGCCTTTTTTGAGTGTACTTGACATCCCTTCATCTGATGCTTGTAAAACTACTGCTACTGTATAATCACTATCTGCCATACTGAGCTATTGTCTCCTTGTGCATTCGGTCCATTTCTCCCATACGTTCTTGATTTATCTTATGAGCTATGGCCATTTTCTGTGAAGTCATAGTGTTTACTTGCGCCATGAGTGTATTTCTATCGTAATCATCTAAACTATCTAAGAGAATAGTAACCTCATCATAATTTAGATCTGGTTCTTCCATCATCTTCTCTAACATACCTATATACAAAGGAAGTGATTTTCTATTTGCTACACTAATTGATGCTTGTTCTTTTTTCGTAAGTTTTTTTCCAGACATCATTTTGTTAACTATCGCTCTATATGTCGGAACTTCTTTTACTAAATCAGCTTTTAAATTGTAAAAAGTCTCCTCATAGTCCATCCACTCTTCTGTAGTAAGCCTTCTTAAGATCACTACAGGTGTTTGTGTTTTCTTCCAAGGCAAGTACTTTTTCCAGCCTGTGGGCTTGTGCATGTGGGCTAAGCTTGGAAGTTCAAAGGTTCTACGTTCCCAGTACTCTTCCTGAACTTGTGCTATATCTACTATGGGCTGATTGATTTGCCCTCTGACCTTGACCATGTTTTACCTTAGAAATCGCCTGATATTGCATACTTACTGTAATTAGTGTAATCT
>FUFK010042594.1_pt1 | contig 11045 bp, 12 predicted proteins | sample 1021851 | NCBI WGS metagenome assembly FUFK01 (sample SAMEA51879418, study PRJEB19060) | metagenome
AAGTTTTTTAACATTATTGATGGCACCAACCATGATGGTAATACTCTTACTTTCAAAGTAACCAGTCAAACAGGATTTTTACTTTGTGAGGGTAATCATTACATCTGTCATGCCAATGGCACTGATATTGTTAAAGATCAAGAAACTAGAGTATGGAGAGCAGTATCTGCAAACGAAACGGTACAAGCAGGAGCACAACTTTTAGTTGATACTTCAGGTGGTGCGAGAACGATTACCTTGCCTGCCTCACCCGCTGCTGGAGATGAAGTTACTTTTTTAGATGCAAAGTATACATTTGATTCAAATAATTTAACAGTTGGTCGTAACAGTTCTAATATTGTTAACGCAGCTGCGGATCTTACCGTGGCTACAGAAGGTGCTGGATTTACTTTGGTTTATTCAGGTGACGCAACAGTTGGATGGACATTTAGGGATAAATAATGGCTACATATGAAGCAACAAAATATAATTTTACGAGCAACAATTTAACGGGTTCACTTATTGTCGCAACCGGTACTATTGTGCCATGGACAGTTTCATCTGCACCGACAGGATATTTGGAATGTGATGGCTCTGCTGTCTCTAGGACTACTTATTCAGTGTTATTTGGAGTCATTGGTACAACTTATGGTGCTGGAGATGGTTCAAGCACCTTTGCTTTACCTGATTTAAAAGACCGAGTGATATATGGTAAATCATCATCGGTTTCATTAGCTTCGACAGGCGGAAGTGCAGATGCTACATTAGTAAGTCACACTCATACAGCTAGTTCTTCAGTAACAGACCCTGGTCATTTTCACAGTTATAATCAGACAGGTTTTACTGGGTCAGGAACTTTTGCGTTAGCCGCTCAAAACAACGGAACGGATAGTGGAAGCACGGAAACAAAAACTACAGGTATATCTGTTAGCACATCTTTATCAACTGAAGGTTCTAGTGCAACTAATGCAAACTTACAGCCATATTTATGTCTTAAATTTATGATTAAAATTTAGGAGACTACATGCCATTAATTAAAGTCCCTTTCAGACCAGGTTTTAATAAACAAATCTCTGAATCTGTTGCAGAAAGCACTTGGGTGGATGGTGATTTTGTTAGATTTAGGTATGGTGAGCCTGAAAAAATAGGTGGCTGGCAAAAAACTACTGCAGACACCTTGGTAGGCGTAACCCGTGACATACACAATTGGGCAGATTTAAATGGCACAAGGTATCTTGCTGTGGCATCACACAGATTATTAGCAATCTATTTAGGTGGTGTTTACTACGACATCACTCCTTTAGACACTGCATTGACATCATGTACTTTAACCACCACTAATGGTTCAGCAACTCTGACTGTTAATAAGGTGGCTCATCAATTAGAAGCTGGAGACCTATTTACTTTTAGCTCTATGACCATACCTGGCAGTGGCACAGGCTATGTGGATGCTGATTTTACTACTAACACATTTGAAGTAGTAACTGCAACCTCGGACACTTTTACGGTTACTATGTCAAGTAATGAGTCAGGTTCTGGACTTACAGCGGGAGGATCTGCAACTGTAAATCCTTATGTAAAGCCAGGTCCTGTAAATGCAACACCTGCTTTTGGTTGGGGTGTAGCTCAATGGGGTGGAGAAACAAGAACAGTAACACAAAATGATTTAGATGGTGCNNTANNTGANNANACNGCNGGTACAGGAGGNTCAGGNACNAGNGTGACNTTGACNTCTACNTCTGGNTTTAGTTCTTCTGGTCACATATTAGTAGGCTCTGAACTTATCACTTATACAGGTATTTCTAGTAATGATTTGACTGGCATTACTAGAGGTGCTTTAGGATCAACCCGTGCAGCACACAGTGATGCCGCAGTAGTTAAAGACGCTACTAATTTTGTTGCATGGAATGAGGCAGCCTCTGTTACTGATGTAACGTTAGAGCCAGCTAATTGGTCTTTAGATAATTTTGGCACGGTGCTTATTGCTACGATAAAAAATGGTAAATCCTTTGAATGGAGTCCAAGTAGTGGTGTAACCACCAGAGCGACTGCCATAAGTAACAACCCAACAGCCACTGTGCTAACTTTAGTATCAGGCCGAGATAGACACCTTATACATTTTGGCACTGAAACAACTATAGGCACAACATCTACGCAAGACAGAATGTTTATTCGATTTAGTGACCAAGAAGATAGAACTGATTTTACACCTGTGTCTACCAATACCGCAGGTACTTTTAGATTAGACTCAGGCACTAAAATAGAGGGTGCAGTAAGAGGTAAAGACTATATTTTAATTTTAACTGATATATCCGCATACATCATGCAATTCGTTGGGCCACCTTTTACTTTTAGTATTCAACAAGTGGGTTCAAACTGTGGTTTGATTGGACAACATGCAATTGTGCATGTAGATGGTGTTGTTTATTGGATGGGGCAAGGTGGTGGTTTTTATGCTTACGACGGAACAGTCAAACGCATACCTTGTAGTGTGGAAGACTTTGTATTTAGTAATGTTAACTCTGAGGATTTAGGACTTAACTATGATGCGGGTGAAATAATTTACTGTAACTACAATTCTTTATTTACTGAAATCAATTGGTTTTACCCAAAAGCAGGTTCTGCTCAAATAGACCGTTGTGTTACTTACAACTATAGAGAAAATGTTTGGACAACCAGTAGTCTTGCCAGGTCTGCTTATTTAGATAAAACATTATTTGAAAAACCATTGGCCTCTGAATTCACTACAAACGCAACACCAACTTTTCCAACCATACAAGGGGTAAGCACAACTAATGGTGCATCGCAGGTTTACGAACATGAAGTAGGTGTCAATCAAGCTGATCAAAACGGTAATGCTTTTGCTAGTATTGATGCGTTTATTGAGTCTGGTGACTTTGCTTTTGTTGACGGAGGAGAAGGTGAATTTCTAATGAAGATAAAAAGATTTATACCAGACTTTAAAGTTATCAGTGGTAATGCTACAGTCACTCTAAAAATAAAAGACTTTCCTAGTGAAACAAAAGCAAGCTCCTTACTTGGACCCTTCACGGTAAACTCATCGACGACAAAAATAGATACAAGAACACGAGGTAGATTAGTGGCGTTGAGAATAGAAAACACTACAACTGATGAAAACTGGCGTTTTGGTTCATTCAGAGCAGATGTACAACCTGATGGTAGAAGGTAATGACTATTAAAAAAAGAGACCCAAAAAAAGGCACCGGTAAAAAACCAAAGGGCAGCGGTCGTAGGTTATATACAGATGAAAACCCAAAAGACACTGTCAAGATAAAATTTGCAACGCCTGCTGACGCACGAGCTACAGTTGCTAAAGTAAAGAGAATTAATAAGCCTTATGCACGAAAAATACAAATTTTGACAGTAATGGAGCAACGAGCTAAAGTTATGGGTAAAACTCAAGTAGCAGCTATTGCTAAGAGAGGCAAAGAAGCTATTCGTAGACAAAGAGGTGTAAAACGTGGCTAGAATAATTGTAACCATTCCAGAACCAAAATCAGAATATGATGTTAGTAACCAAAGACAGATACTTGAAGCTTTGGACACTTTAAAAAACCAACTTAATTTTTCGTTTCAAACTGATTTTAAAAACGAACAAAATACATTTAACTGGTTTATCTCATGACAATACAATATAAAAACCAAGGATTTACTTTAGCTAACACTGACGAAACCTCAGTTTTAACAGCACCTAGTAATGCAAGGATATTGATTAAACAAATACAAGCAGTCAACATTGATAGCAGTGCATGTACACTTACTACAAAACTCACCGACACTTCAGCCTCAGCTACACATACGATCGGTAACCAAGATATAGCGGCTACGAGTACCACAGATATCATCACCAATACGCTTGTATTAGAAGAAAGTGATATACTAAAAATGACCGCAGAAACAGCAGCAAAAATATCAGGAGTTATCTCATACGCTCAAATTGACCGTTCTCAAGAAAATGGTTAAAATACGGCCATGACTATTACCATAGATTGTGAATCTAAAGTAAAAATAACCAATAAGAAATCTGGTCTTCAATATGCTTCAGAAGAACAAGCACAAGAAGATATAAACGACCCAAGCACTTCTACCACAGAAGAAGATATACAAAGGGATGTTACTATCATTGTGCCAAAGATGGACTTATTTGGGGAGACAAATGAGTGAGCCTAAAGGTGGCACTGAATTACAACTAGAGCTTTTGCAAAAACACGTTGACAGTGAACTACTGGACCATTTTCAAATCTGCACATCCATACCAGGCAAAGTTCATATTGACCCAAATAAAATAAATATTCTGTGGCAGAAGAATAATTATAATCAACCGAACATACAACCTTGGTTTGCTGACAAAAAGAATCATGATCAATATGACTGGTATATATTTAACTCACATTGGAGTTTAGAGAAATACCGCATGATGTATAATCTGCCTCATGATAAATGTCATGTCATAAAAAACGCCATTGAGCATTTTCCAAAACGTAAACCCTATCAAGAAGGCGATACTCTAAGACTAATCTTTCAACCCACACCATGGCGAGGGTTGAATGTATTGTTAGGAGCTATGGATCTTTTACAAGAAGAGAATGTAGAACTAGATGTTTATAGTAGTTGTGATTTGTATGGTAGTAAGTTTGCAAAAGACAACGATGACGATTGGAAAGCTTTATATGAGCAAGCCAAAGCATTACCTAATGTAAACTATATAGGCAATCGTCCCAATGATTTTATTTTAAGTAAACTTACTAACTATCACATGTTTGCCTATCCATGTATTTGGGAAGAAACTTCTTGCATATCAGCGATTGAATGTATGTCAGCAGGACTATTTACCATCACCACAAACTATGGGGCTTTATTTGAGACTTGTGCTGATTTTCCGGTCTATGTAAATTACACCAAAGATTACAAAAAACTAGCTCGCCAGTTCGCACATGCAATTAAACAGTCGATGTGTCAACTACACAAAGAACACATTCAAAATCATTTAAATTTACAACAAGCTTACATGAAATACTTTTATGATTGGCAAAAAAGAAAAATTCAATGGACTAACTTTTTGATTGGAGCTAGGGGATGTCAAACCAAAAGATGAGTATTTATCTAGCTACACCTGTGCATAGTGAAGTATCTATACACTATGCTCAAAGTGTATTAGACTTTCAAAAAGAGTGTCTAGACAGAAACATTGACATTTCAGTACATATGATGAAATCGTCATTGGTCACTCAAGGTCGCAACCTATGTGTAGCGGCTTTTTTAGAAAGTGGCATGTCACATTTGTTGTTTGTTGATAGTGATATAGCTTTTACCTGTGATAGCATATGGAAAATGCTTGAGGCTGACAAGGATGTCATTTCTGTGCCTTACCCACTTAAACACATCAAGTTCGACCGACTAATTGCCAAAATCCAAGCAGGTGATGTGACCACAGCTAAAGAAGCTCATGTCAATTGTAATACCTATCCTTTACGCTTAGAAGACGAAGAAGATATTAAAGTTGAAGGTGAGGGTGTGATTGAGGTGACTCATGCACCGACTGGCTGTATGTTAATTAAACGCAATGTCTTTGAGCAGATGATAGAGGCCTATCCTGATACAGAGATTACCCAAGAGACTATTGTCGATGGCAGATTACAGAAAAAACCGTATCTGTATAACTTATTTGACACATATCACGATAAAGAAAACAAACATTTTTTAGGTGAAGACTTTGCCTTTTGTCGACTTTGGCGTAATTTGGGTGGCCAATGTCATTGTTACATTATGGACTATATTACTCATGTGGGTGAGTTTCAATATACGGGGCGTTTATGGGATGAAATGAGGCCTAGCAGTATTGAAGAGCCTAATAAATCAAGGTAAACTTAAAGGTAATATATATATTAGGAGTGTTGTACATGCTACCTGCAATTATAGCTGGACTTGGAAGTTTTGCTTTGGCAAAGATGTCTGGTGCCTCAACTCGAAACGCTTTAATAGCTGGACTCTTTGGAGGCACTACTTCCTTTGGTATTGGTAAATTAGCAAATTTGGCAGGTGCTGGTGCAGGTGCTGGTGGCGTGACCGCTTCTGGCATACCTTTTGACCCTGTTTCAGGTATGGTTACAGAAGCAGCACAAAAAGGATTAACAGATGCTGTCGCTCCGACAGGTCTTACTGGATTTATTCAAAGTGAATTTGCAAAAAACCCAAAGTTAGCTCAGTCAGTGATAGAATATGGTAGTGGCATAGGTGGTCAAATATTAACACCAGCCCTTGTTGGCACCGCCGTTGGTATGTCTCAGGAAAAACCTTATGAGCCAGATCCAATGACATTTGATGAAGGTAAAGAGGAACGTGAAGCAGCCTATGCTAGAATTAAACCACAGTTTGACAGAATAATTCAACCAAGACAATACACACAAGCGGAGCGAACTTATCAAGTACCTTATACCGATATTCCGTCTATGATGACAGCAAAATCGGGTGGCATTGCGAATATACAAAAATTTCAAGCAGGTGGTGTAAATTACTTACCAAGTAAAACAGACCACGATGAAAAAGACATTAACAACTATGTCAGAGCTCATGGCTATGTAGAAGATGGCTCGGGCAACGGCGATAAAAATGAAGATACCATGTTAGCACAACTTGCCGATGGTGAGTTCGTGTCTCGTGCAGATGCAGTCCTTGGGGCAGGCATCATGGCAGGTGCAAATCCTGAGGACTTTAAAGAAATGCGTAAGAAGGGAGCTGCATTTTTCTACAATCAACAGGATCAGTTTAAACGAATACATGACCTGTTAAATGCAAACTAAATTTATTAAATTTACTAAGCATGAAGTAGATAAAATATGGCCTTTAGCAAAAGACTTAGTCCAACTGGCTTGTGATACCAACGGAGCTTTTAATGCAGATGACATTAAAGAGTTCTGTAAACAAGGAGCCATGCAACTTTGGTTAGTTGTGTCAGACTCCGATACGGTGCTGGCAACTGTTGTGACTGAGATTAGAAGCTACCCTAACTATAAGGTCTGCGATGCAAGAATTGTAACAGGCAAACAGTTAGATAAGTGGCATCACCATGTGACTGATCTAGAGACATGGGCTAAAGATCAGGGATGTAGAAAAATAGAGCTTTTTGCAAGACCAGGTTGGGAGAAAGTAATGAAACCAAAAGGGTATGTTAAAACACATGTACAAATAGAGAAAGAGTTATGAGTATTGATATTACAAAATTAAGTATGCAAGAAAAAGTAAAGTTGTTTAAAAAACTTTATCTAGATATCACGGCCCATGGACATCCAGAGGATGTCCATTTAGCACACATAAATGAATACGAGCGTGAGCTACTTATAAAACATGGTGGCTGTGGCACAGTAAACGATGAAACAGGTCTTACTCAATACTTTGGCGGTGGCGGTGGAGGTGGTGGAACACCAGAAAGAACAACTACCATTCAGCGTGAAGCACCAGAGATAGAAGCTCGTAAACTTGCTTTATTTGATGTTGGTCAAGAACTAGCAAGCACACCCGTAAACATACCAGAGTTTCAAGTTGCAGGACCCAGCCCTTTGGAACAGCAAGCATTTACTGCTGCGGCACAGCCTGGCGTAGGACAACCGTTATTACAACAAGGTATTACCAGTGCGTTAGCTGCTCAACAAACCGCTATGCAAGCACCTGACATACAAGCATTTATGAACCCTTTTACGCAAAATGTAATTGGTGAAATACAGCGTCAAGCTCAAATGCAAAAACAAGCTTTACAAGCGCAAGCGATAGATCGAGGTGCGTTTGGTGGTGGTAGAGAGGGCGTACAGTTAGCTGAACTGCAAGGTCGTGAATTAGGTGCCATTGGACAAGCACAAGCAGCGGGTTTTTCACAAGCCCTGCAAGCGGCACAAGCACAACAAGCAGCACAAGTGGCTGCTCAACAAAATGCAGCAGCTCAATTGGCAGCGGCAGGTGGTCAACAACAACAAATGGCACAAGCAGATATCACACAAGCTGCTCAACTTGGTCAAGCCCAAAGAGGCATTGGTCAAGCAGCGTTGGAAGCACAAAGACAAACAGAACTGGCTCGAGCGTATGAACCGTTTCAAAGAGTAGAGTTTCAAAAAGGTATTATGACTGCTTTACCAACCGCAGCGAGTCAGATTACACAAGCAGCAGCACCAAGAGCCAACCCACTTGCACAAACAGTTGCATCTGGACTAGGTGCGTATGCTGCGTTTAGTGGTTTACCAAGAAGTTAGGTGAGACATGAAAGATAAAGTATTACTTCGCAAAATGTTTAGACAAAAGGCACTTAAGAAATATGGTGGTGACATGTTGCCAAAGTTTCAAGCTGGAACAGGTCAAGATGGTGTAAAAACTGAAAAAGGTGGAGGCATTTTAGATAGACTATTTTTTCCTAAATCAGAGCCTAGAGTCGATGTAAATAAAGTTGCTGGCATTCCTAGTTTGGCACAACCTTATGATTCAAGACAAGCGATGTTACTTGCTGTAGCAGGTAGATTATTACAAGCAGAACAAAGACCTGGTGAGGGTGTCTTTGCGGGTGTAGGTCGAGGAGTGGGTAAAGCCATTACTGAAGACTTTCCAATCATTAAAAAATTAGATTTAGAGGATCGTGCTGCAAGAACAAAAACTGGTACAGTTAATAAAACTAAAGTATTTGATACTATTGATAGAGAACAAAAACAGATATCTTTTGAAGAGTACGATGCTGATCAAAAATCCGAAAGTCCTCGATATATGATAGGGGAGGAACAAACTTATACTATTGGTATTGATGGTACTGCTTTTGGTGATAAAGGCAGATTAATTACGCTTGATCCCCTTCAAATAAGACAATTAAAAGATAGATTGGGAGATAGATTTTCACTTGTTTTTAGACCAAAAGGTGAAAGAGACAGAGAAGCGGAACTTAAAATTCTTATGGATGAAGAACAGTTTAAATCAGACCTTAAAGCAAAAACTGATGCTACGAAAAAATTAGATGACCTTGTAAGTAAAAACACACAAGTATTGGACATATCTGACAAAATTATACAAAACCTTGAGGGTCAGGGAGATGTTGCATTAGAAGGCGATCAAGCTATTGCAGGTTTTGTCGGAAATGTTATCTACGATATTAATAGTTTCATTGGTGGTGCTAAAGCTACCTTTGAAGTGTTTGGTGCAGATCCTACTGAATCAGTTAATGTTGAAAAAGATAGAGCCATTGAATTTATGACATCTACAAACCAAGCAGATGATATTCAAGACTATTTAGATAAATTAGCAGAAACTGAAAGCGGTAAACGAAGATTTGGTCAAGATCGAATAGGTAGAAGTACATTAGAAAGATTTGCTGCATTGTCCGCACAAAACAAAACCTTAATTATTGAACTTGCTTATGGTATAGCGAAATCAAGAGAGGAAGGCGGAAGATTTAGTGTTAGTGATATTGAACTTGCTATGGCTAGTATTGGAAACACATCTGATAGAAAGATGGCAAAAATTCAATTAGAAGCGATACAATATACAAGAGCCTCTGCAATTACTTCACAAATAAAAGTTGATCCAAGATTTAAAAAGTTTTTTGTGGGCACTAGAGGAAATGCTAAGAAAGAAAAAGCAGCGTTTGACAAAGTATTGGATGTAGTTCCTGAAGTTTCTCCTTTTGTTAATATTTATTTAATGAATAGATACCCTAAAGTTTATGGACCAAATGCAGAGCCAATTAAGAAAGAGAACAGAACTATTAAAAAAAAGGTGAAGGATAAATAATGGCTGAAAAAGAAATTAAAATTGAAGATATTGAAAGCTATGATCAAATGCTTGAAGAGTATCCTGATATTGTAAAATCTTATGATAATCCTGAAGAATTAGCTATGTTAGTTTTTCAAGAAAAACAAATAAATGCTTATGATAATAACGCAGGAGGCAGATTAGATATTTTTGATTTTTTTGATACTTTTTTACCTATAAATAAATACACAGATTTAAAGAAATACCGTGAGTCGTATACGGGTACAACTCCATTGCCCACAGATAATCTTGAACTTTCTAATATTATGTATCAAGATTTGCGTAAAGAAGTAACTAAAGCTAATAATGAATTATATAAATATGCAGGAAGCACTTTTAAAGAGGATTTATCAACCTTACCTTTAAATTTATTAGATTACGCTAATGCTGTTCATCCACTTGAAAGAAATGAAACTTTAGTCCGACGTTCCATGGGTTTTGATTTAGAAAGATTTAATAAAAGTTTGAATAGATACACGGGTGAAAAAAGATACAATTATGATGACATTGCAAAAGTTTTTGGTATTGATTTTGCAAGAAACGATATTTTAGATGCTGAGATTGAATTTGCTGTAGGTTTTGGTAATACAAAAGAGGATAAAAGAGCACTGAGTCAAAGTGTTTTAATGAAACACTATGGTGATATATTAGGCAGAAAAATAACACCAGAAGAATTAGGGTATACTTACGACGATAACTTAAATCTTGATGTTTACACAGATCCTATAACAGGTAAGCAAAGATATGTGGATAATCCAAGCAGAGACGGAATATCTAGTCTGTATGGACCAAGTATACCCTTAGCTTTTGATTTTATAGGCATGGTAGCTTTAGGCGGACCTGTTTCTAAACTTTTAAGAAACTCTGTTCAAAAGGCAGCGGCAAAATCAGATAGTTTTTTGACAAGGACTGGTGTTGATTTAGGTTCTGGAATATTAAAAATTGGTGCGTATGGTACTGGATCGGGTGTTGGATACGATTTAGGTATGTTAACTAAAGACGCAATAAAAGAAATGTATTTGAATCCTGATTTAACTAGGAAAGAATTTGACGAGATATTTTTACCCATATTTGAAGAAAGAATACTAAAACCTGCAATTGACTCTATTCCATTTGTTGGAGACGATAGTACAGAATTTGCTTTTGATAAAGAGGCGGCTTTATTTACTGGTTTATTTGATACATTGTTTAGATTAGGTAGAGGGGTTGGTTCTTTATTAAGGGGTAACAAAGTAGGTAGAGAAGAGTTTAAATACTTAACAAAA
>FUFK010050895.1_pt1 | contig 11044 bp, 13 predicted proteins | sample 1021851 | NCBI WGS metagenome assembly FUFK01 (sample SAMEA51879418, study PRJEB19060) | metagenome
ATCACACAACATCTGGGTAGCTACAATGTGTGGGATAAAGACACCGAACAATTTATCTATGCACCTACTATTTCTTTCAGACCTTTTATGAAAAGAAATCAGTATATGACATGGGATAATAAAGAGAAAACTTTTTCTGCTGAATCAATCTTGGTAGCATTTGGCGAAGAGGCTTTCGATACATTAGGAACTACCAAGTGTGGATATGTCACTGCTAAAAATAGGAATGACTTAACACCAGACCAAAAAGAGAAAGCGAACAATACAAAGTTCTACAGAATTATGTATGGTTTGATTGACATGAAAGGTGAAAATTCAAAGGGTGATAAAATTACTTTGAAACAATATCCCGTTCAAATAAAATATGCAGGTGGTAATGCAGTAGTCATGAGCAATCTTGATTCTTTATTGTCTAATAAAGGTATCCTTTGGTCTAACAAGGTAGAGTTGAGTACGGAGGAAAAGACCAATGGTGGAATAACATACTACAATATAAAACTAGGCAAGATAACTTCGTTAGATGTTCCTGCTAATTTACTAGAAGATAGTGATGACGGCAGAGCCTATCAGTTATTTAAAAATGATATTGATGCCAAGAACTCGCAAGTCATGGAAAAATACCATGCTCATCTAAAAAAGTATGCTGATGATACTGAAGCGGTGTCAAAAGTTACTAACTCTTGACAGAACAAATATTAGATAAGATAAAACATTTATTGGTACAGGCGGAACAATCGCCTGTGCCTCTCAGTGAAGAACTCATTGAACAGTTTGGCGAAGACTGTAAAAAAGCAATCCGAAAACAATTCAAAGAAAAAAGAGACACTTCTTTTAGAATAAGAATGTCAGGTATCGGTAAACCTTTATGTCAATTACAAATGGAAAAACTAGGTGCTAAAAGAGAAGCACAACCTTATAANAATAAACTAAGATTTATATTTGGAGATATGATAGAGGCTATAACAATGTTGTTATTAAAAGCATCTGGAACTACAGTTGATAGTGAACAGAAACAAGTATCTAGAAAAAGTAAATACTTTGAAGACGGACTAAGTGGAACTTATGATGTTGAGATTGATGGTAAAATTTATGACATCAAGTCGGCTAGTGATTGGGCATTTAAGAATAAATTTTCTATGGGTTTCGATGCAGTAGTAGAAAAGGATGTGTTTGGATATAAGTCACAAGGATATTTATATGCAGATACAGAGAATAAAAAGTTTGGTGGTTGGATTGTAGTTAATAAATCCACAGGTGAAATGTGCCTTGTATCTCCACCAATGGATGATACTAAACATAAGAAAGAAGCATTAAAAGTAGCAGACGATAACATAAAAGCATTAATGGAAAACAAACCATTTGAAAGATGCTTTGATGATGTAGAAGAAAAATACAGAAGTAAATTAACAGGTAACAGAGTGTTAGATAGTGTGTGCGGTTTTTGCTCTTTCAAACAAGAGTGTTGGGGTGATAAGATAGAATACTTACCTCAACAAGTCTTTGATGATGAAGGTAAACCTCGTTCTAAAAATCCTAGATATTATTGGTATACTCATGTAGCCAATAGGGAAAAGAACAATGACAAAGAAAAATGATACTATTGATGACGGCATAGTAATATTAATTAAACCCCACAAAAAAGGTAAGTTCGCAGTAGGACTTACAACAGACTACAAAGCAGATACTCCTGAGAAAGAAATGTGTAAGTTAGTTGCACTAGGGGTAGCACAACAAGTGTTAGAAAATCCTGACCCTTTTTACGAAAGAGGTATAGAGTTATCAGCACAGTTAGATGATATAGATTTGTCAGATAAAAAAGAATTTATCAAAGAAGATGACGACAGTAATATCATAGACTTAACAAAATATTTAGACATAAAAAATCTAAACTAGGAGTAATCATGAAACACAATTCTAATTTTAAACATGACTTAGAATGGGGCAAACAAGGTGAGATAGTAGTAGGTGAGATACAAGAAGGCGAAAAGACTGAAGTAAAATCTGAAAGAGATAAGTGGATTAAAACAGGCAATCACTATTGTGAATATCAAAGCAGAGGTAAGGATAGTGGTATTAGAAAAACTCAAGCTGAATGGTGGACTATAAATTTTTATATCGGCGATAGATTTTGTTTTAACATTACAGTAAGAACACAAGACTTAAAAAATATAATAAATAATAATAACTTTAACAAAGTTCCTGGAGGCGATAGTAATACCTCATGGGGATACTTAGTTCCTATTATTAAACTAATTGATTGTAATAATTATAAGGAGAGAGTAAATGAAAACTGAAGACATACTAAGTGATGCATCAAGATTAGTCTCTGGAGACAGAGCAAAGGCTTATGGAGATAAGAAGATACTCCATGATAAGATAGCTAAGATGTGGTCTGCATATACAGATTGTAATATAAATGCAGAACAGGTAGCTATGATGATGGCTATATTAAAGATAGCTAGAACAACAACAGGAAGTAGTTCCGATAGTTATACAGACGGAGCTGCATACATTGCAATAGCAGGAGAAATACATGACCAAAAATGAAAAACCCCAACAAAAGAACTATGTACTAAGTGAAGAGCAAAGAAATACTCTACTACAATACTTAGCAAATAGACCCTTTATTGAGGTTCAAAAAATTATAAATTTATTAGCAGGATTAACTGAAATCAATGATAACATCTCACCAAACTTTATCAAAAAGTAAAGAAACTTTTATTTTATATAGTTGTAAGATATCTTATTCTAGATTGGATGGTAATCTATACTGGGATGAGGAAACTATCAATACAAAAGAAATGATAGAAGACTTTAAAAAGAAGTATGGAACTAACGAACCATATTCAAAACATAAAAAACTTTTGATACCATTGCCACATATTTTAAAGGCAGTGATAACACATCTAAAGAATGAGTATAATCACTCTTATACAACAACCCAACAACTATTAAATAAGTTAACTAGCTAGTTCTTCCATCTGACTGCTTAATTTTTTAGCACGATTTGGGGTCTGTTTTGCCCACCTAGAATCGAGCATCTCAGCAGCAGCTTCAGCATACGATTGATTTTGTAAAGCAATTAGCATATTTTTAAATTTACCTACACCTGCAGGACCCATTTGAAAGGTCATCTCGCATAGGATACACTTGCCTTTAATTGGTATATCTAGATTATATTCAGCACAGATATCTTCCATACCATTCCATGCTCTAATAAAATCCTTTTCAAACAACTCATCCCAACCTTCTTTTGTTGTTGGTATGTCTTCTCCAGGAATTATTTTATGACCATAGCCNCCTGTGTCGAATCCTAATGTGTCCTTGTAGACATCTAGTCTATATCCTTCATGCTCTTTTATCTGTTCTCTAAGAGCATCTTTTACTACATCAACCATACTATCTCCTATTTCTTTTTACTAATCATACCTTTGATACCTGGTGCTGCTCTGACACCTAGTGATACAGAACATGCAAGATATAAAAGATGTGTATAATATTCAGGTAGAGTTTCTAAAATCTCAAACCCTCTTGCTATATGCGGTTGCATAAAAGGCAGGAAGCTACAAATCGCAGGTATCATCAGGGCTAGTAAAACAAATTCGTCTTTCCACGACCCTTTCATTTGGTCTACCGCCGATGCTTCCCACGCAACTTTTCCTGCTATTTGCTGCTCCTTGAGCGACTTCTGTGCTTTTATCTCAGTAAGTGCTAAGTCAGCTTTTGCTTTCTTTGTCTCTACAAATCCTTTTATTGTATCGCCTACTATATTAGCGACTGGTCCTAATAACATATTTAACATATCTACTCCTATCTATTGTTCATTAAGTTTATCATTTCTTCAGATTGTAATATTGTTGCAGGGTCTATTCCCTCTAATCTACCACCAAATATCATTACTTGTTTTTGTATTTGTTTTACTATATCAGCTACTTTATCTTCAAACTGTGCCTCAGTTATTTCTCCACTTGCTACTTTTTTACCTAAACTTTTTATATCATCATCGTATTTTTTTAGCACTTTATCTAGCTCTGCTTTTTTTGTTACTGTTAAAGATTCTAAACTTCTGTTAGTTACTTTTATACCAAAAGCATTTAGTATTGCTTGTAGTTCTGATTCAGGCTCTCTGAAAGGAGATATTTCTGTTCTTCCTGGTTGCGCCCTTTCAATTCTTTTAGTGGAATAAGAACCAGGTAGAAATGGAAAATTAGGTATTAGTTTAACACCTATTGATTTTAAACTACCTGTGATATCTTCTGCAACACTTATACCTCTAGTCTGGTCCATTTTTTTAGTAAATAAATCTACACCTGCTAGACCAAAAACTATATCACCTGCTATACCAAAACTCGGCTGAAAAGGTGCAGGTAATCCAGGTATTATTCCCTGACCTAATTCTAATATATCTCCACCAGGAAACAGTCTTTCTATGTTAATATATTTAGAGTTGCCTTCTTTATCAGTAAAAGGTAATTTTATTTCCTTAGTAGGTAGTATTGGGATACCTAATATATTACCTGCGGAAGTTTTTGGCATTAACTGTCTTTCTTTTTCTGCGTCTCCACCACCCATCATACCTCCTACTTTACTTAATCCATATCCTAATGCAGCATACTTAGCGTATTTCCAAGGTCTTACCACAGCAGTTTCTGCTAGTAAAGGTATCACTCTGTAACTAAACGCTAAGAAAGGAGTAACACCATGCCTAAAAAAATTAATTACTGGTGCTTGTATATCATAATCAATAAATTGTTTTCTTGCAAACATGGCTGCATCTGCGTCTGAAAACCCTTGTTGTCTTTTGTGTATAAATGCATTTAATCTAAATATGTGGTCCTCTAGTCTATACCAGTTCTCTAGAGTTCCTGTTATTTTATTTTTTCTAACTGCATTATATATTCTATTTGATATTTCTACTGCATTTGCCCACTCAGTTTTTTTATCATCATATTTGTACGCATTTTTTATTGATTTAAAATCAAATGTTTTTAACTCTCTCGTAATAAAGTCTGCATCAAATACCCCATACTTTTGTGCTAAGTAGACCACTTTAGATTTTATAGGTTTTTTACTATTGTGTTCTGCTAATAGTTTGAAAGAATTAATTAATCCCCCTCCCTTACCTGTTCCTACAAATAATGGAATATCTCCCATATCTGAAAAGAAAATGTTACCAAACACATTGTTTACATGAACTGTGGGATTCCAAGCAGTTTTACTTGCCTTCCATACTCTATTTAGTTTTAGGTAATCTCCAAAATAGTCTGTAAGTTTACTTTCTCTATACTTTTGTGCAGCTAATAAGTTTTTGTATATCTCTTCTTGCACATACTTTCCTGATAATTTTCCATATTTTTTAACTTTAGAATCTGGAAATTTAGTATTAGGCATTTTATAATAACCTGCTTTATTCATTTCTGAATCTGACAAACCTTTAAATTTTTTGTCTAAAACATATTTGTCACCCGCTCTAGTTGTTTTTTTTACATATGGAGACAACTCAGGCATCTTAAATAAATCATCATAGAATTTAAATTGTGATATGGTTGATGCCATATATTGACCAGTTAACTCTATAGAAGCTGCTGCGTCTTCTATTTCACCTTTTGCTAATCTTTCTCCTTTAGTTAACTCCCAACGAATACTTATTTCACCATCCTCATTAACTAAATTTCTAGCCTTTAATTCTTCAACATATTTTTTATTATTTAATTTTTTAGCGTCTATGTTTTCTAATACTTCCCAACCCCTATGAGGAATCATTGGTATCTTTCCATTTGGTAGTCTATCATCTAGACCTCCTCTAACCATAACTCTAGTTCCATCTTCATTAAATGCCTTTTGATTTTTAAAAGTCTTAAGGTATTCTTCTACAGAAACATTTTTTATTATTCCTCTAGGTCTAAGGTCATCTCCAATTCTAGGAACATCAGTTTTGTCTGCATATATTCTTTGTAAATAAGATGCTGCATTTTTTCTAAAAACTTTTTTATCTAATAAACCAAGGTCATGATACATTTGACCATACATGTTGATAGTTTTTCTAGCTTCTTCTGAAAGCTCTTTAATTTTTTTTGATTTTACATTTACAACATCTTCACCTTCTAAAATATTATAAAGTATTTTTCTTTCATCAACAGTTAGTATCTTCGCTTTTTGCACTAAATCATTAAATTGTGATGCTATCATACCACCTAAACCCTGTGCCTGTTGTCTTAGTGCAGTATATTCTCTAGGTAAATTATATTTATCTATAAATCCTCTAGCCAAAAACTCAGTTAATGACATATGAAATTCTTTTCCTTGTTCTTCAGCAGTTCCTTTTCCAAATTTTCTAGGAATAGTCGTTCTCTTTAATAATTTAAAACCACCAAATCCAAATATAGCTCCTGTAAATGCTCTTCCTAATCTAGAGCTAAATGGGTCTGTAAAACTTACCATTGGAAGTTCTTCATCCATGTTAAATCCATATAGACCACCCGCTACTGCTGATGTAGCCTCTCCACTTTTTGATAGTTTACTAAATGTTGGTCTTCCTATTTTTTCTTCATAAGGTTTAAATATATATTTATTAGCAAAACTTTGAGGACCAAATAAAAACATACCTTTTCTTGCTTTATTTTTATTTAATAATTCTAAATCATCTTTTAACACAGTGGGTTTTATATCGGCGGTAGGGTCTCCTATCCTTTCATCTTGCCTTTCAAATACTGTTCTTTTTGGACCCCTCTCTACTATTACTTTTCTGCCTCCTGGAGTAACTTTTGGCTCTGCAGTTTTAGCTGCCCCTTGTAGTTGTGTTTTAGTATACCCTCTTTTTACTGCTTTTTTAGGGTCAACATGTTTTAGACTAAATAATTGTCCAAAAAAACCCTCAGGGTCAGGTCCTCCTACAGGTATGGTAGTTCCTTTACCTGTTGCTTTTACCCCTATATTTTTAAGCACACCAAAAGCAGGTGCAACAACACCTCCTGCACCGAGACCAAAAAGAGCCTGTTCTTTTCTAGTCATTTTACCCTCTGTAAGTATGCTATCTTGGTCTTCATCTACATAACCTGCAGCTCCTGCTACTGCTCCAGATACCATTCCATACTTACCCATTTGCCAAAGTGTTCTAGCTTTACCAAAAGGTATTAACCAAGAAGCAGGGTCTAATAATGCACCCGCAAAATAGGCAGCCTTTACTAAACCTCCATTTTCTCCTTGCATCCTTTTAATAAGTTCAGCCTGTTCTCTTCTCATATCAGATTCATCAAAACCTGCTATTTGTTTAACACCTCTATAGGTATCTAATAAACCTAATTTAAATGCAAAACCTAAGTCGCTTTTTTTACTAAAGTCTTCGTTTTCTTCATAGTCATAGTCTGCTACATCACTTTCTTTTCTTTTATAATCTATGGTACTATCTTCAGCAGAATCTAAGACATTAAAAAATCCAGATTTCTTATTTACTGTTTTTGATGTATCTATGTTTCCATCTCTAAGTGGATTAAAAAATTTACTCACTTTCGTCTACCATATTATCTAGAACATCTAATAGTCCACTGTAGTTAAATACATCACCATAATTAGTGTTGATATAATTTTGTTTAAATACATCTTCCATTATTGCTCCTTGAGTTGTTGGTATTCCTATTCCCTCTAAGCTTTCCACTCCTTCATTTAATAAATTTTTAATTTTATCTTTTCCCATTTCACCATCTTGGTATTGTCTTTCATATTCAATTCCAACTATGTTTCCAAATGCCCTTAGTGCTTGGTCATTAGTAAATATATTTGTTCCTCTTACTTTAAATCTATTTGATTCTAAGTAACCTTCGAACTGATTTAATATTGAAACTTTTAATCTTGCTAATTCTAAATTACCTTGCCCACCTGTTTGAAAATCTACAACTCCTGTTGTTGCTGTTGGTAACGCTTCAAAACCACCTTCTACTGGTGTAGATTCTCTTAAGTTTCCAGGACCAACAGATGATATAATTGCATCTCTTCTAGGTTGAAATCCTCTATCAACCATAGTTTGTACTTTACCTGCTAGTGTATTAGCAGTTGCATCTCCCATATTATTAGTATTTACTAAACCATTTTTAACTTTTAATTCGTCTACTTCTCTATTGTATTGTTCTTTAACGACATCACCAAACTCACCTTCTTCGTATCTTGCTTTTTCTGTATCAGGTAAATTTTCATATATCTTTTTAAGAGTTGATAACTCTCCTATTCTACTCTCTTGAGTTGATTCAGAAAGATTTGCTAAATAATTTATATCCTGGGTATTAAATAGATATTTTGCAAAAGCACCGCCACCTACAGTGTCTCCTATTTGTATGGCTTTATCATAGTTATTTTTCATTGTTGATATCTCTTCAGTTACTTCATCTCTCGCTGCTTTTAAATTTTCAAGACCTTCCTCACCTGCTTTTTCTGCTTTATCAAATAAATCTAATCCACCTTTTGCTAGTCCTGAAATAAAAGCTGTTGGTTTAAAAAATCCCATTATTTATCCCCCTTAGTTCTAGACATTAATCCTTTAGGTTTATCGTCTTTTTTATTTTTTACTTTTTTTACATTTCTATTTTTAGATACATATCCTTTAGCTTTGTATAAATCTTTTATCATTTCTTGTGTTATGTTCTTTTTAGGACTTGTTATTTTAAGTTTAGATATACCTGCTGCTTTACCTATACTAAATAACATTTTTTGAACTATAGGTGTTAATAATAATGCAGAATCAATACTAAAAGCACCTTCTACAAATCCTGAGAATACTATTGTTCTAGTTAAGGCTTCTAAAGGAACACCTGCCTCTAGTAATACTATAACTCTTTTTAATGTATCTTTTTTATTTAATTCTTTCCAAATATGTAGTGATGAATCCTCTAGTTTTGCAAATCTAGCAGGATTTTCCCAAGGATAATTTTTAGGTGTATCTGTTAGAGACTGTCCTGGTACTGGTGTATCAAAAGGGTTTACTGGTATTTCCATTATGTTATTTCTCTCCTTGAAGCAAATGCAGGTTGCTCTGGTGTTTTAATTATTTCTGCATATGCATTTGGTAGTATTCTATCCCATATTCTATTTAATTCTTCATATGATATAGCTTCACTTGCTTTAACTTCTCCTGGTTCAGCTAATTTTTGCATTTCTCTTGATTTATCACTAAACTCAAGTGTTTCTAATTCTTGAACCCCTCCTCCTCCTCTTGAACTTCCAAGCACATCACTTGCAAGTTTTGCTACTGTTATTATTTCACTTAATCCTAAACTCATTATTTACCTCCTGGCAGTTTCATATTTCCAAATATTTTTAATCCCAACTCTCCTAACATTTGGCTCATACCATATTTAGCTTGTTCACTTAAATATTCTATTTGACTTTCTCTTTCAATAGCAGCTATAGCTATGTTGTGCGCTCTTTCTTTTGTGTTCTCTGATGCTGTATTAATCCACGATGCTTCATCTCTCCATTGTTGCCATAATGCTGATAGTGCAAAGTTAGATATGTTTAGTAAGTTTTGTGCATCTGTTTGGTTCGCTGCATTTATAGCGGCGGTATTTGCTGTATTGATACTTCTTCTCCATGTTACATTAGACTGGTCAATCAGTCTTTGGTTTTCTACATTAAACCTTTGTCTTTGGTCTTCTAACTGTGTGTTAAACTGATTGATTGCTGCTTCCCTTTGTGCGTTAGCCTCTGCTACACCTATTTCATTTCTAGCATTTTCTGCAGATATTCTATTCTTTTCAGATACTGCATACTGATTCATAGCATCTAATCTTTGTGCATTGTTAGTATTTATTTGAGTTGCAAGACTAGCAAAGAACTGGTCAGTTTGTTGTTGGCTTTGAGCATTAAACTGCAATGCAGCATTAGAAGCCGCTTGGTCTGATAACATAGATTGTTGTCTTAGTTGTATGTTTGTGAGATTGGCTTGTTGCCTATTAGATAGATTAGNAGTATCCATCTGAAAAGATTGTTGTGCATTTAATACTGCTGCTTGTTGTCTNTTNTTTAAGTTTTGAAATATNGCNTGTTGANANAACTGTGCATCTTGTTGTGCNATNGGTATAGATGCTTCTAATATACCTTGTGCTAGTGCTTCTGCAGCTATACTAGAAGAACCTAGTCCTCTTTGTTGCATAGCGGCATCTACTAATCTCTTAGCACCTGATGCAAATGCAGGAATAGGTTTACCCTCATCTACTGCTGTATTAATAGCATTAGATATATTAGCTAACTGACCTTGTACTGTAGCTTCTGGTGGTAATGCAGTTANGTCCTCTTGTTGTGCAACTAAAGGTGCAGACACAGTTCCTTGTGCTGCCTCCATTTGTGGAGTAGTAGCTCCTGTTACTGCCTGATATTGTGGTGCAGTAACTTGAGGTTGTTGTGATATTGTTGCTGATGTAGGAACTGCTTGAGGTGCTATAGTAGGAGCAGTAGGCGTAGCTGTCATAGGTGCTGCTTGAGTTCCTGTTAATCCCGGAGTTGTTTGTAATGTTTGTGCAGTTGGTGTTTGTAGTGCAAGACCTGGCATTACAGAACCACCTGCAGGTAAACTAGGTTGTCTTACTGCAGCACCAACCTGTGCTTGTGCAAATTCTGTAGGGTCTGTTAATCTTTGTGTAGGTTGAGGTGCAGGTGTTACAGGCTCTACCCCAATGCTTCTTAAATATCCTTCAAAATGACCTGCAGTAGTTCCTGAACCAAATCTTACACTACTCCCATCAGGTAATCCAACATCACGAACATCCGTAGTTCCCATTCTTGGTTGGGGATTTTTTTCTGTATACTGTCTATATCCCTCTCTGTATTGTTCAGGTATATTTCCTAATTCTATTATTGGATTTCCAAATTTATCTACTGCCATTAATTATCTCCTATTAAATAAGATTCCATCCACATAATTTTTTCTTTGATTATAGCAATGTCTTGTTGCATCTTTGCAACTGCATCTGCTTTTTTTTCTACTGCTTCTAGTCTTTCTGACCACATGCCCCAAGTCATAGCTAAACTAGCTATGATAACTATGTATGGTAATATT
>FUFK010040489.1_pt1 | contig 11042 bp, 13 predicted proteins | sample 1021851 | NCBI WGS metagenome assembly FUFK01 (sample SAMEA51879418, study PRJEB19060) | metagenome
AATTATGGCAGCAAAGCGAAAGAAGACTCCTGCCTGGCAAAGGAAAGAAGGTAAAGATCCAAAAGGTGGATTGAATAAAAAAGGAGTTGCATCTTATCGCAGAGCTAATCCAGGTAGTAAATTACAAACAGCAGTTACTACTAAACCAAGTAAATTAAAAAAAGGATCAAAGGCTGCTAAGAGACGTAAATCATTTTGTNNANGAATGNAAGGTATGAAGAAAAAATTAACNTCTAAAAAAACTGCANGAGATCCNAATTCAAGAATTAATAAANCATTAAGAAAATGGAACTGTTAAAGGAGAANATTATGAAAAAANTAAATAAAATTNTAGAATGGGTAAAGAACTATGATAGTTGGGCAAAGAAAGATTACATCAAAGCTGGTGTAATTGCAGTAATTGTTTTAGCTGTTATTATTAGTATCTTTAGCTAAAATGTTATTAGACAAAAAAGATAACAAAGAACTAACAGATAAACAAAAAACATTTCTATCTGTTTTATTTTCAGAGGCAGATGGAGATCCTAGAAAAGCTGCAGAGCTTGCAGGATATGCCCCAACATCCTACCCAAGAGTTGTACAAGGATTAAAAGATGAAATTATTGAAAGGGCTGAATCAGTTTTGGCAGCACACTCTCCACAAGCTGCACTTGGTATTAGTCGTGCTCTTACTGACGATGGATCTATTCCTGGTGCTAATATTAGAATGGAAGCAGCGAAGCAAATATTGGATCGAGTCGGTTTGGTTAAAAAAGAAAAAATAGATGTTAATGCAAAAGTTGCTCATGGNATATTTGTGTTACCNGCAAAAGANGCATGAGTNTAGGATTAAAAAAAAGAGTTTCACGAACNATCCCTTTTGGTTATAAAGTTAACGAAGAGGATGATAAANTATTAGAGCCAATCCAAGAGGAACTTGAAGCTATAGAACAAGCAAAACAATATATNAAAAGTTGTTCCTATCGAGAAGTTGCTGGNTGGATGNAAAGAAANACAGGCAGATATATATCTGCTCCAGGNTTAATGAAAGGTGCTNGNAACGAAGTGAATGATGTNGAACCGCCTAAACCTAAAAAGAAAAAAGTAGCCAAAGCAAAAAAATCAGCTAAGGCTAGCATTAGTGATATAGCTAAACAAGTACAAAAAGCAAAAGATAATTATCACAATGCACAAAAAAAATTAAAAAATAAAAAAGAAGCTTTAAAAAAAGCAGACGATATATTAGAAAATAAAAAAAATATATTTGTTGAAGAAGAGTTTGAAACTGTTCCACCAAATGTTAAAGAAGCTGTNAAAGAACAAGANNTAATNTTTNAACCTAATGAAGGTCCACAAACACAGTTTTTAGCAGCATCAGAACGAGAAGTATTTTATGGTGGAGCAAGAGGTGGTGGTAAATCATATGCAATGCTTATTGATCCACTACGATATTGTGATAAACAAAAACATAGAGGTTTATTACTAAGACGTTCAATGCCTGAGTTGAGAGATTTAATTAATCACTCACAACAATTATATCCAAAAGCTTTTCCTGGTGCTAAGTGGAGAGAGCAAGAAAAAGAATGGCGATTCCCTTCTGGTGCTAAAATAGAATTTGGATATGCAGAAAATACAACAGATGCTCTTAGATATCAAGGACAGTCTTACACTTGGATAGGAATAGATGAGTTACCACAATATCCAACACCTGATATTTATAACTTTCTAAGGTCATCTCTTAGATCAGTAGATCCAGAGATACCAGTATTTATGAGAGCAACAGGTAACCCAGGCAATGTAGGATCTACTTGGGTAAAAGAAATGTTTGTAGATCCATCGGTTCCTAATACAAAGTTTGATGTAGAAATACAAACGCCAGTTGGTGTAAAAAAAATAACAAGAAGATTTATACCAGCTAAGTTACAAGATAATCCATATCTAATGCAGACAGAGGATTATTATATTATGCTAGCCTCTTTGCCTGAAGTGCAAAGAAAACAGTTCTTAGATGGAGACTGGGGTGCTTATGAAGATGCAGCCTTTCCAGAATTTAATTTAACAACACATGTTGTAGAGCCATTTGAGATACCTAGAAACTGGCATAGATTTAGATCTTGTGACTGGGGATATTCTTCACCAGCTTGTGTACTTTGGTTTGCCATAGACTTTGATAATAATCTTTGGATATACAGAGAACTATATACAAAAAAAGTTACAGCAGATTTATTTGCACAACAAGTTTTAGATTTAGAACATAAAGAATATATTCGCTATGGAGTCTTAGACTCAAGCACTTGGGCAAGAAGAGGTGATGTCGGTCCAAGTATTGCAGAAACAATGATTACTGCAGGATGTAGATGGAGACCATCTGATAGATCACCAAGAAGTCGTATCAACGGTAAACTGGAAATACACAAACGACTATCTGTTAGAGAAAAAGATAATGAAAAAAAACCATCATTATTTATTTTTAACAACTGTGTAAATTTAATACGAACACTACCACTTTTACCATGTGATAAAAACAATCCAGAAGATGTTGATACGCACGCAGAGGATCATGCATATGATGCTTTACGATATGGATGCATGTCTCGCCCCATTAATCCACACGGAATAGGAATAGATGGCTTTGGAAAAGTTCAGTCATTTCAACCAGCAGATAGGATATTTGGATATTAATGGATATAGATGGAAAAAAATTAAGAGTTGGATTTCAGGATCTAACAATTGAAATAAAAGATGCAGATTTTAGAACAGACAATCTTACAGATTGCTATGGTCATTATCTGCAAAGAGAAAATAAAATACAAATAAATACAAATTTAGAAACACATGATTTGTTAAACACAGTTATTCACGAATGTTTACANGCATGTGCATACGTTGGTGGGCTTACAACTAAATCTAATCCATTAGCAGATGAAGATAAAGAAGAAGTTGTTACTAATACATTAGCTAACCAATTACATATTGTCTTACGAGATAATCCATGGCTCTTAAAATTTATACAAGAGTCACTATCAAAAACTAAAAATAAGGAGAAATAACATGGACATCATGAAAAAATATAAACAAGGTGATTTAGATGAAGTNCCTAGTGCAAAAACTGGTAATGATCCTATGAACCTTCCTGCTGATGAAGTAGGTGGAGAAAATGTTGATGCACCAAAAGTTAAAACTAACATGGTGGATGGCAAGATTTTTTCAATGGCTGATGAAAGAGATTACTAATATTTATCATGGCTGATGAAACACCAAGAGATGATTTAGTTGTAGCTGTTGGAGAAGCTAACGAAAAAGAAAAAGATTCGACAACTGACTACTATGGATTAGAAGGTTTAATAAAAGAAAGATTTGTTAAGTCTGAAGATGCTAGGTTATTTGATGAAAGTCGTTGGTTAAGATCATACAGAAACTATAGAGGTATCTATGGTTCTGATATGTCATTTACAGAAAAAGAAAAGTCTAGAGTTTTTGTAAAGATAACTAAAACAAAAGTTCTAGCAGCATTTGGTCAACTAATAGAAGTTTTATTTTCAACAGGAAAGTTTCCTATTGGAGTAGAGCCTACACCTGTACCTGATAGTATAGCTGAATATGCTCATGTAAAACAACCAAATGAAGAATCAAAAGATCCCAAAGAAGATAAAACAAAAGTTATAGATATATACGGTTTTCCTGGAGATGGTAAAGAATTATCTCCAGGAACTACAACTGCTGATTTATTAAGAGGTTTATCTTCAGATTATGAAGGTGTAGAGATGGCAGAGGGACCTTCTGTTTTATCTCCTAAAATACCACAAATAGAACCTGCAAGAGAATCTGCAGAAAATTTACAGAAATTAATTCATGATCAATTAGAAGAAAGTTCTGCAATTACTGTACTAAGACATGTATTATTTGAAATGGTATTGCTTGGTACTGGTGTTTTAAAAGGACCTTTTACTCATGATAAGATTTTACACAAATGGGAAAAGAGTGAAGAAACAGGAGAACAGCAATATAAGCCACAATTTAAAGCTGTTCCAAAATTAGAGGCAGTTAGTGTTTGGGATTTTTATCCAGACCCAGACGCAACAAGTATTGAAGATTGTGAGTATGTAATACAGAGACATTCTTTTAACAGATCACAATTAAGAGATTTACAAAATAGACCATACTTTAGAAAACAAGCAATAGCTGATTGTTTAAAAATGGGAGAGAACTATGAAGTTCGTGGGTTTGAAACTGCATTATTAGATAGAGAAAATGTAGATGATCTTCAAAAGAAAAGATTTGAAGTTTATGAATACTGGGGAACAATGGATAGACTTCTTGCTGAAGAAGCAGGTCTTGAAATTGGTGAGGATATGGAAGAACTTGATGAAGTTCAAATTAATGCATGGATATGTAATGGTCATGTATTAAGATTAGTATTAAATCCATTTACTCCTGATAGAATACCATTCCATGTTTGCCCATATGAAATAAATCCATATCAGTTTTTTGGTGTAGGTATACCAGAAAATATGGAAGATGCACAAATGGTAATGAATGGTCATGCAAGAATGGCTATAGATAATTTAGCATTAGCAGGTAATCTAGTATTTGATATTGACGAAACACAATTAGTTCCAGGACAAGATATGAATATATATCCTGGTAAAATATTTAGAAGACAATCTGGTGTAACGGGTACAGCTATTAATGGATTAAAGTTTCCTAATACAGCACCAGAAAATTTAATGATGTTTGACAAGTTTAGACAACTTGCAGATGAGGCAACTGGTATACCATCATACTCACATGGAGCAACAGGCGTTCAATCAACAACTAGAACAGCTGCAGGTATGTCAATGTTAATGGGTGCAGCTGCACTAAGTATTAAAACAGTTGTAAAAAATATAGATGACTATTTACTGAGACCCCTTGGTGAATCTTTATTCGCATGGAATATGCAGTTTAATAATTATATAGAATCTATAAAAGGTGATTTAGAAATAAAAGCAAGAGGTACTTCCTCACTAATGCAGAAAGAAGTTAGATCACAAAGATTAATGACATTTATGCAAACAGCTAATAATCCAAATATAGCACCGTTTGTTAGATGGCATTCTATATTAAGAGAAATTGCAAAATCATTAGATATTGATCCAGATCAATTAATTAATGATCCAGAAAATGCAGAACTATTCGCAAAAATAATGGGGATGACAAATGGAAATCAACAAACTCAAAACCCTGGTGAGCAACAGGGTAACATGGGATCTGCTCAAGGAGTACCTCCAGGAGCAAATCCAGCTGATCCAACAGGAGTTGGAGGTGGCAACATCGGAGCAGGAGCTGTTCCGCAACCAGGGGAAACTGAGTTCTCTCAGGCGACTCCTTTCCCTAGAGCAGCAACTCAACAAGAAAGACGATAAAAGTAGAAGGTTTTTTTAATGGCATTACAAGATACCCCACCACTGGCAGATCCTACTACAGGAAGAATACCTCCATATACTCAGGTATTAAAACAAGATCCAGTTACGGGTACTTATAAAATAAAATATGATGTCAAAGCAGCACCACCTGCAAGTGCATTACAAACAGGACTAACAACTCCTGTAACAACTTTACCAGGACAAATGTATGGAACAGGAACTGGAACTCAAGGTGGTGAAGATGCCGATACTGATACAGACACAAATGCTGGAGTTACTGTTAATCAACAAGGTGCTGCTGGTGGTAGAGACCAAGGTGGTGTTTATGATTTTCAAAGAGAACAACGGGGTGGTGGTGGTATTGGATTTGGTGGAGCCTCTGTAACAAACCAATCTATAGCAGATTTAAGTCGTACTTTAAATCCTAGTAATTTTGAATCAGCAGTATTTGCAGGTATTACGAGTATGGTACCAACGGCACTTGGTGGTCTTATTGCAGCAGGATCAGCAGATGCACAAAGACAGGCTATAAGAGAAATAAATAGAAGAGCAGCTGCAGGAACTCTTGGTACAAATCCAGATGGCTCTCAAGTTAGTGATCAAGCTTTAGCATCTCTTGGCCAACAAATTGGTAATAAATATGGTGTACCTGGTTTTACTAGTGCATTAAATAATACAGCAGCAGGACAAATATTTGCAGCTAATTTAGCACCACAGTCATTAACAGGAGAAGAAACATTTAATGTTACAAATCAAATGATAAATCCTGTTAGTCAAGAACAAATTACTAGAGATTTTGATCAAGCAATGATGTTAGGGTTTCAAGAAAATCAAGAGCAAAATCTTAGAGATGTATTTGCACAAGATATAGCTAGGCAAACAATGGATCCACAAGCACCAACTAATATTGGTGCTACTCTTGCTGCAGCAGATGAAGCTGCAGGTGTTCAAACAGGAGATGCAAGTGCTGCTGAAGCTGAAGCTCAAGCTGGTTCAGGAGCTAACTATGGATGGAATTCTACAGATGGATCTACAATGACATCAAACTCTACAACTACTAATGCAGATGGCAGTACTACAACTAATTTGTCAGGTTTAAATACAGCCAATCAAGTAGTTAGTGAAGGCACTGGTGGACCAAATAATCATAGTCAAAGCCAAGTTAATAATGCACAAAATCAAATTAATGGAGCTGTTCAAGAAGGTGGGTCAAATTATGGAATGCCTGAAGGAGTAAGTGCTGTTGGCTATGGATATAATGCCGAAACAGGAAACTATGCTGGTACAGTAAGTTATTCTGGGGGAACTGTAACTACAGGTCAGGCTGAAGGTGATGGTGGAGATGCAGGAAGCAGTGGCTCTTCAGGAGCTACTGGTACAGGAGGAGCAACACCAGGACCAATGGGTCAAAGAGGAGGAACTCCAGATGCTCAGGGTAATGTACAAGGTGGTACCACTGGAAATGGAGATGGAGAATGTTTCTTAGCAGGAACTCTCATTACCATGGCAGATGAAACTAAAAAACCAATTGAAGAAGTAGAGTTAATGGATAAAGTTGCAATTGGAGGATATGTTGGTGGTGTTGGTAAATTTTTAACAGATGAATTGTATGACTATAATGGAGTTAAAGTATCAGGTAGCCATTTAGTTAATGAAGATAATAAATGGATGCATGTTAAAGATAGTAAAAATGGAAAACCATTAGGTAATGATACTCATGTTGTATATGTTCTTGGAACTGAACATAGAAGATTATTAATTGAAAATATTTTATTTACAGATTACTTAGAAACAAAAGAACAGGAAATGTTTATTGCAAAAGGAAGTGATTACTTTTTTAATAATCATGGAAGTATAGGTAATAAAATTGCAGAAGAAAATTTAAAAATACTTAATGCAGAAAATTAAAACTAGATTATGGAATCTAGATAACGATTATTCTACTATAAAAAATTGGTGGAAAGAATATGATTGGACAAGTCCTCCAAAAGATTGTTTACCTCCAGATGGCATTATAGTTGAATATGAAAATAAACCAGTTTGTTGCACAGGAATTTATTTTGCTATTGGATGTAAGTTTGCATATATGGAATGGGTTTTAGTAGATAAAAACCAAAATTCAAAAGTTAGATACGATTGTTTAAAAGAATGCATAAATTCTGTATTTAAATTAGCAGAACTAAAAGATTATAAACTTATTGGGCATACAACATCTGAAAGTAAATTATATGATCGATATCAAAAAGATCATGGTATGATAAAAGTAGATCCTGATTTAACAGGATTTTTAAAAATAATAACTAATAATAATGAGTTTAAAACTATAGACGATATTGATTTTGTAGTTGGAGACGAATATTATAAACAAATAAATAATAGGAGAATATAAATGGCAAACGGTGATATGCAAGGCATGGGTATGATGGCTAAAATGCCACAAGCAGATCAAATGCCTAAACAAGAACAAGCTGCTGCATCTATTGTTAATATGGATGCATTTCAAAAATCTGTTAGCAATCTATCTGATAAATCAAGTGAAGTCTTAGAACAACATTTAACACCACCTGTAAAAGAAGCTATAGTAGAACTATTTGGAAGAGATGTTGCAGTTGCTTTAAAAGATTTTGGTCCCAACGAACCAACAGTTAACATACCAGTTTCAACAGTTATAGGTGCTTATCCATCAGATAATGTTCAAGATTCAGTTCGAATGATGGCTCAAGATTTTAAATCAAAAGCACAACAAAGTATTCCTAGTTCACCACAAGGTGGATTAGGCGGAGAGCCAATGAAGGCATCTCCACAAACTAACGTGCCACCTAGCCCTATGCCAACTGGCATGGTCTAGCACACGAGGGCTACCCTTCCCATAAGGCACCCAACTCAACTAGGAGGATAATATGGTTGACGAAACACAAGAAGTTGTAGAAGAATCTACAGAAGAACAAGTAGAAGAAGCTACACCTGAACAGGAACAAGTAGAAGAAATACTTGAACCAACACCTTATCAAAATAAGTATAGAAGAGATCTCGATGATAAGGATACTGATACAGCTACCGAACAACAGGACACCCAAGAAGAAAAAGAGGCTACTCCTGAAGAACGCCCTGTAACAGCCGAGGAAAGGGCTTTTAAGAAACGTTATGACGATCTTAAACGCCATTACGACAAAACTTTGAACAAACATAAAACTGAGGTTACAAAACTTAAAACTCAGATTGAACAAAGCACGAATGAAATGCTACCGCCTAAAGATCCAAATGAACTTCAGGCATGGAAACAAAAGTATCCAGATGTCTATGATGTCATAGAAACTGTTGCTTTAAATCAAGCAGATGCTCGTGCTAAAAAACTTGAAGAGAAATATCAGTTTTTACAAGAGCAACAAACACAGATTGCAAAAGAAAAAGCTGAGGTTGAACTTTTAAAAAGACATCCTGATTTTATGGAGATTCGTGCTACAGATCAATTTCATGAGTGGGCACAAAAACAAGATCCAACAATTCAAGGATGGTTGTATGAAAATACAGACAATGCTGACTTAGCCGCAAGGGCTATAGATCTTTATAAAATGGATGCAGGTATTACTTCTAAATCAGAAAAACCTAAATCTAAAGATGCAAAAAAAGATGCAGCAAAAGCTGTAACTACAACTAAAAAAGGCAATCAAGTAAACGTAACCGAAAAGAAAATTTGGACTGTTGATGAAATATCTAAGTTAAAACCTTATGAATTTGATAAACATGAAAAAGAAATTATGGCAGCTCGAAGAGAAGGTCGTATAAAGCGAAACTAAAAAACTTAACTTAACGCTATAAAGGAGAATAATTATGGCAGTATCAAGAGCAACAGGTTATACTAACCTGCCTAATGATAACTTCATACCTGAAATTTATAGCCAGAAGGTTCAAAAGTTTTTCAGAACTGCTTCGGTTGTTGAAGATATTACAAACACCGACTACGCTGGAGAAATTGAAAATTTTGGTGACACGGTAAGAATTATCAAAGAACCCGTAGTTACTGTAGCTAGTTATACTCGTGGCTCAACTATCAATACACAAGAGCTTGCAGACGATCAAATTACTTTGGTTGTTGACCAAGCAAATGCTTTTGCATTTAAAGTGGATGATATTGAAGAAAGACATTCTCATATCAATTTTGAGTCTGTTGCATCATCATCTGGTGCATACGCTCTCAAAAATGCATATGATCAGAATATCATTGCTGCGATGTTTTCTGGTGCAGGCACTACAGTTGGATCTGATGGATCTGGACAAGACGTAGGTACTTACGCAGAAGGAACTACACTTGGAACACCTGANATCGATCCAATTAACGTAATCGCAAACCACGCTAAAAGACTGGACTCTGCTGATGTTCCAATAGATGGAAGATGGTTTCTAGCAAGCCCTGACTTCTATGAAGAACTAGGTAAAGCCAACAGTAAATTAATGGCTGATACTACTGGAGCCGCTGGACCACTAAGAAATGGTCAAGTGTACAATGGAAAAATCCATAACTTCACTATGTATCAAACTAATAACTTTGCTGCGTCAAGCACATCTAACTACTTCAAAGTGCTTTCTGGACATATGTCTTCTACTGCAACTGCTAACCATATTGCAAAAATGGAAGTTGTAAGAGACACAGAATCATTTGCTGATGTTGTTAGAGGCTTACACGTCTTTGGCAGAAAAGTTCTACGAACAGATGCTCTGATCGCAGAACACATTTTAATTGACTAAGGAGAATAATTATGGCTACATATAATGTGACAGGACCTGGCGGAACAGCTGGGCACCCATCAAAATTGAGTGCTGGAATTAGGACTCCTTATTTGGTGGAAAATACAATCGATATATCTGCAATCAATGGTGATTCAGGAACAGCTGATGGTGATATCATACAAGTTTTAGATATCCCTGCTGAGACTCTAATCATGGAAGCTGGAGTTGAGGTGCTTACTGCACTATCAAGTTCTGCTACTATTGACTTAGGAGTAACAGGCGGTGACCCTGATAGATATGTTGATGGAGACACTAACGCAACTGGATTTAGTACGCTTACAGCAACAGCAAGAGTTATTGTTGCTAGTGCAGATACTCTAGATGCTAAAATTGCAGGTGCAGCTTCAAGTGCGGGTAAGATCCGTGTTTTTGCTGTACTATGTGATGTGTCTGGTGTTGATGAAACTGATAGAAATACAGATACACAACACGACACAGCAGTGTAATAAAACATTAGAGGGGGGCTTTTGCCCCCTTCTTTTAGAAAGAATATAATGGCAACTTACGATTTAAGAAAAAAAACAAATGCATCAACAGGACAAACAAAAATAAATTTTGGTGGACAGGCAGCAAGTTTAGAGTCCTTTAAAGAATTAGAAAAAAAAGTACAAGAACAAGATAAAAAATTAGATAAGATATTAAAACTATTAAGAGACTAGTATGAATTATTTACAACTTACAAATGCAGTATTGGCAGAACTTAACGAAGTGCAACTCACTTCTTCAAATTTTGCATCTAGTAGTGGTATTCAAACAACAGTAAAAGATATTATTAATAAAGCATTAAGAGATGTATATTCATCAGAGTTAGAGTGGCCTTGGCTACATAGTGATAAAACACAAGTTACATACGCTGGACAAAAAGAGTAC
>FUFK010045999.1_pt1 | contig 11039 bp, 9 predicted proteins | sample 1021851 | NCBI WGS metagenome assembly FUFK01 (sample SAMEA51879418, study PRJEB19060) | metagenome
GATGGATCAGTTATAATTTCTTGGTAACCTGTCATTGATGTGTTGAAGCAGACTTCGCCAACAATATCGTTTTCCAAGCCAACCCCGTGACCCCAAAAAACAGTCCCATCCGCGAGCACCAGTATAGCATTAGCATTAGCTGGTTGCTCTACACGTCGCTTTTCGGAAGGAACGGTCGCTTTGGCGTCCGACATAGATGCATAATCCTCGAATGACAGTAGCAAGGTTGGATACGCTAAAGAAACATCCTGGTCAACCCCGGATTCACGATATAAAATCGCAGTAGTGTGGGTGGCAAATAAAAAGCTTGCCTTTTTCTTGGAATTCACCATTTATAGGGCAAAAATCTTTATCAACCATCCTCATTGGTTTCGGAAAGGTGCGCAGACTTGTTACGTTCTGAACTAAATGACGCCCTGAAAAGTGCTATGAAAACGAAAGATACGTGCGCTGTAGGGACGATTCGATTGATTCTAGCTTCAATTAAGGATCAAGATATCTGCGCGCGAACCGATGGAGACTCGAACGGCATATCGGATGACCAAGTGCTGGCATTATTTAATACGATGGTCAAACAGAGGAGAGAATCCATTCGTCTTTATGAGCAAGGTGGTCGCTTGGAGCTTGCTCAAAGAGAACAAGCGGAAATAGATGTGATACGGCGTTTTATGCCGAACCAATTAGAGGGAGAGGCATTTCAGACGGCTATACAAGATGCGATATTAGAGGTTGATGCGAAAACGATAAAAGACATGGGCAAGACTATGGCTTTACTCAAGCAAAAATATCCAGGACAAATGGACTTTTCCAAGGCAAGTGGAGTTGTACGAGGGAAACTTGTGTAGGACACGCTTCCGTTGACCTTAAAAAATATTGATGTTTTACTATTCCTGCGTTTTGGTATCAGTTGGTAACTAAATTATCTCGAAATAGCGTTGCAGTTGCCACTCGTCTATCTGATTTCTGTGTAATTCTTCTTCTTTTTCGCGGGTCGTGCAAAAGTGTTCGATGAACTCGCTCCCGAAGAGCAATCTGCCGACTTGTGATTCTCTAAGGCGGGAAGACGCGTCGCCAAGGCTGGATGGAAGCGGCTTAATAAGTTGTTTTCCAACNACTTCATCTATGGGTTTCGTAGGTTCGATTTTGTTTTCTATTCCCCATAACCCTGATCCTAAAGCTACTGACATTGCAAGATATGGGTTTGAGTCTGCAGATGCTAATCTATATTCCACCCGCTGACTAGTAGGGGGCCCAGGTATAACCCTAAGGGAGGCTGTCCGATTGTCTATACCCCAACTATTATCGATCGGTGCCCAGTAATTTGGAATAAGCCGCCGATACGAGTTTATAGTCGGAGCCACCATTGCTATTAATTCAGGCATCAGCTTTTGTTGACCTCCTATAAACCACCGCATCTCGTCGCTCATATTCAATGGCTTAGAAGAGTCGAAAAAAATATTTTGCTTCTCTTCATTCTTTAAGGACAGATGTATGTGACCCGATTGACCAGGGTGTTCTGTTGACCATTTCGCCATAAATGTAGCCATAAGCTCGTGTCTTTGCGCAAATATTTTTGTGAATGTTTTGAATAAAGTTGCCTTGTCAGCAGCATTAAGAATGCAATCAGGTGTTAATGCGGCTTCTAGTACCCCCGGACCAGTCTCTGTGTGATAACCTTCGAGCGGAATATCTATTAATTCACACATCTCTAAAAATTTATTATGAAAATCCGAGTGGACAGAATTCCTTATTACAGAGTAGCCAAAGTTTCCTGGAGTAAAGGGCACCAAGTTTCTATAATTTTTGGCGCGTACAGTCTCGGGTGTTTCTTGAAACAAAAAGTACTCGTATTCAGCGCCGGCTAGTGCTGAAAAACCTAAGGTTTCACCTTTTTTGATCACTTTTTTAAGTATGGACCTTGGACAAAGTTTGGACGCATTTCCATAAAATTCAGCTAAAAAAAACAGTAAGTTGTTTTCAAAAGGAATAAACCGACCGGTCTCAGGTATAGGTATGACGTGTGCATCCGGAAAACCAGAGTTCCAACCAGTGTATCTTATATCATTGTGAATCTGATCATTAGAGTCCCACCCTAAAATGACATCACAAAACCCGAAGCCGTCCTTTAAAGCGTTCAATAATTTCTTTTTTGACATATATTTTCCTCGCAGAATACCGTCCATATCGGTAACTGCTACTTTCCCAAACGGTAGTTTGCATGCCTTCAGAGCAGAACTAGCTTCAGCAATCGTTTTGATTTTTTTTTTGTCCATGTCTAGCACTCTTCACAATAGAAAAAATAGATTTACGTTAAGCGGATAAATAATAGAAATTAGTTTGATATAGTAATTATTATTAAAGAAAATTCACGCAAAGATAAAAGAAGCACTTTTAGCCATAGGGGGCGAGATGAAATGTCAAAAATAAAAATTACTGGGCCTTGGGATATGCAGAAAATTGAGTCATATCTTAATACTTGTGTTGTTCCCTTAAAACTTGCCATCATATCGGCTCGTGGTTGGCCTGTGATAGTATCGTTGTGGTTTTTTTATGAACATGGCGTTATAATTTGCGCCAGCAAAGAAAAGTCAAAAGTAGTTCAGCTATTGAAAAAAAACAATAAGTGTGCGTTCGAAGTCTCTCCTGATGCGCCACCATATCATGGGGTTAGGGGACAAGGTCTGGCGGAATTGGGTCATGACCCTAGCGGGAAAACGCTGGAAAATTTACACGACCGCTTTTTAGGGAATTCAAAGACGCCATTTAAAGCTTGGCTTATGCGTGGGGCGTCCAAAGAAGTAATAATCAGAATTACTCCATCAAACCTTATGAGTTGGGATTATAGAAACCGAATGGATAAAGAATGCAAAGACGCTTAAATTTTTTAGAGGTACCCTTTGATTATTGTTCTGTGACAAGTTTAAATTGATCTTCATAAAGTGATACTTTCATGTGGGACATCTCTTGATTTTTACCTTCTAACAGTTCATTGGCAATAGCATTGTACAACTTCTTTTGTATTAGGCGCTTAAGTGGACGAGCGCCGTATATTGGGTCAAAACCTTCTTTGGAGATCCATTGTTTAGCCTTATCATCAATAGAGATTTGTATTCCTTTATCATCCAGTAATCCCTGTAATTGCTTTATCTGAGTGGTAACGATTTGATCCATGTCTATCGGGCTCAGTCTGGAAAATACTATAATATCGTCNAACCTGTTNATAAANTCAGGGCGTAAATAGTTTTTTGCTTCGTTCTCTACTAAGTCCTCGGTTTCTCGGCTTGTTTTGGGTTCCTCTGGGTTTGCTAAATATTGAGCTCCAAGATTTGAGGTGAGTATTATCAAAGTATTCTTAAAGCTNACNGTTCTACCATGGCTATCAGTAAGGCGTCCCTCGTCAAGAACTTGAAGCAGTAGGTTCATAACGTCACTATGGGCTTTTTCTATCTCATCAAAGAGAATAATTTGATATGGTTTTCGTCTGACTTGTTCGGTGAGGAGGCCGCCCTCTTCAAAACCAATATATCCTGGCGGAGCACCTATTAATCTTGCAACGCTGTGTTTCTCCATGAATTCAGACATATCAANTCTGANAATTGCATCNTCGTTGTCAAAAAGGAACTCTGCAACTGCCTTGCTAAGCTCGGTTTTCCCCACACCTGTGGGACCAAGAAAAAGAAATGACCCAATTGGCTTCTTGGGGTCTTTTAGCCCGACCCTAGATCTACGGATGGAGTCTGCAACTGCTTTTATCGCCGCCTTTTGTCCGATCACACGTTGGCTTAATACATTCTCCATAGACAGGAGTTTCTCTTTTTCTTCAGCCATCATTTTATCCACTGGTATTCCTGTCCATCTCGATACGATGGACGCTATATCGTTCTCAGTCACTTCTTCTTTAACCATTTTTTGTTTAGTGCTTTTCTTTGCAAGCTCCAGCTGCTGTTCTATGTTAGGGACGATTGAGTAAAGAAGTTCGCTCGCTTTTTCATAATTACCAGCTCGTTGAGCTAAAGTAAGAGAGTGCTTTGCGTCTTCCAAATTTTCTTGCAACTTACGTGTTTGGTCCACTAGTGCAACTTCTGTTTCCCATTGTTTAGAGAGTTTTTCACTTTGAGTTTGGAGTTTAACCAACTTTTCTTCTAACGCCTCAACGCGTTGTCGATTGTTCGTAGTTAGTTCTTTTTTTAATGCTTCCTGCTCTATCTTAAGTTGAACAATTTCTCTCTCTAATTTATCAATGATTTCGGGTTTTGAGTCTATTTCCATTCTTCTGGCTGAGGCCGCTTCATCTACGAGATCTATAGCCTTGTCCGGTAAAAAACGTTGGGTGATGTGCCGGTTGGATAGTTTTACAGCTGTCACTAATGCGTTATCAAGAATCTTTACGCCGTGGTGTAGTTCGTATTTTTCACGAAGCCCCCGCAGAATAGATATACTCTTCTCTTGGTTTGGCTCTTCTACTATTATTGATTGAAATCGCCTTGCTAATGCAGCATCCTTTTCAATATATTTGCGATATTCGTCGAGTGTAGTGGCTCCTAGACAATGCAAAGTACCGCGTGCTAGCGCCGGCTTGAGCATATTTGAAGCGTCCATGGCTCCGTCGGCAGCGCCGGCTCCCACCAATGTATGGAGNTCATCGATGAACAGTATTATTTCGCCGTTTGATTCCTCGATTTCTCTAAGTACACTTTTCAGTCTTTCTTCAAATTCACCCCTGAATTTCGCACCAGCTATAAGCAAACCAAGGTCAAGGCTTAGAAGGCGCTTATTTCGTAATCCCTTGGGAACATCAGCATTTACAATTCTCGAGGCAAGTCCTTCAACGATTGCGGTTTTTCCAACACCAGGGTCACCAATTAAAACCGGATTGTTTTTTGTTCGTCGACAAATGACCTGTATTGTCCTTTTAATTTCTTCTTCGCGCCCAATTACTGGGTCCAGTCTGCCATTAATTGCTGACTCAGTAACGTCTTGAGTGTATTTGATGAGTGCGCTCTGCTCATCCTCTAAAGAATTACTACCAAATGATGCTGCCTTTCTTTTTGCTTCAATTTTATGTTTCAATTTGGCTTTTGAAACGCCATTTTTATTTAGAATAGTCGACGAAATTAGATCATCTGTTACAGCAATTGAAAGAAGTAGGTCATCCGGAGTAATCAATTTACTCTCTGAGCGCTTAAAATTTTTCTTTGTAAGTGAAATAAGAGCCTGAAATTGTCGCGTAGGCAAAGGATTAAGTTGGCCTTCGACCAACACTTTTGGCAACTTATTCAATTCAGCGTCGAGATCCAGGGTTATGCAGTCAAGGTTCCCACCGGANTCTNTAACTAATTGCGTATATCGCGTGTNACTGTGAGATAACAAAGTCTTAAGTAGATGTTCAGGTGTCAATTGTTGGTTTTTTAAATTGACAGCTAATTTCTCTGTATCAACAAGTATCGTTTTTGTTTTNTTGTTAAAAGTTTCCATAACCCTAACGAATCTTTCTATTCTGTGGATTGTTTGGGGCTATTTAGCCCCGTATCACAGTTTTTTTNAGATATNCGTCATATGGGGAGCTTTGTTCTTTTGGCAAGACAATTCGAAGAGTTTTATTAACCTCGCTAAAAGTAAGAAGGGATCAGACTTAAGACACACAATAAATCTCAGGATCTTTTCCTCAGAAAAGTACTTAATTTTATAAGCTTNTNGGTTGTTTTGGTTAATTATCAACGGAGTTACTTTGCCGAGTATTCCGGGGGCCACGCCTTCTTCTCAAGTTTGACGCTTCATCTGTACCTTCGGTGTTCTCTAGTCTTAAACGTGAGCTGCTAGCCTTGGTTGATTGATCGCCTTCGCCTGCCAAATCAATATTCAAGCGTTCGTCGCTCCTTAGAGCGAGAGCGGGTTCTTCCTGCTGGATCGATTCCTCCGTTGGTTCACCGCCATTGAGGCTTAATAAATCGTCTTTTGGCTCTTTTTTCTCGGGTTCGAGGACTGCTGCGCTCTCGTCGGTGGCCACTGCTCCATTATTGCTAAAAAGTTTTCCTGTTCCATTTTTTGACGCCGGCTGAGCAGCCGGCGTTTCTTGCTGATCGTGATTGTTATTTTCACTGGTGCCAGATTGATTGGCTCGATTCTTATTCTGTTCATTATTTGCTTCGTCAGTGAATTTACTCAAAATGCGATAATAATGTTCTGCGTGTTGGAAATAACTTTCTGCCAGGACTGCTTCACCATTCGTGGAGGCNTCTCTAGCGAGATTCATATATTTTTCATGAACTTGGTGCGCATTTCCCCTAATTCGAATGTCCGGTCCATTACTATCAAATGTATGGTTCCGTCCTGGTGTTCCAGAACGTCGATTTCCGCCCCTGCCTCGGTTTCGTTTTGAGTGCGAACCTTGTCTCATCGCTAAGCTTTTCCATTTAATTAAAGTTGGTGGAGCTAAATCCCCACAGTTATTCTAATGATATTATCCTACCCATCAGTCTCTTTTTTTGATTGGNCGATATCTTCGAAGCGTTTTTCTTGTTTACGCTATCAGTAAATGGTGTTTAAACGACCATTGCCAGATCAAAGCCTAATTTATTCGATTGGTCAACAGTGTTTATGAGATAAAATTAGACACCGGTCTCTTTGAGCCAAATCTTTTTCGATTTTGATCAATTCGAGGTTATTACTTTTCATTATNCCTAANATTTGTTTTTTCTGACCAAATCCTATCTCCAAAAATAGTAGCCCTTCAGCGGTTAATAGATTTGGGAATTGAGGGGCAAGATGTTTATAGCAGTCTAACCCTGTTTGGCCGCCATTTAATGCTCGTTTTGGTTCATATAATCGAACTTCTTCATCTAATTTAGATATTTCATTAGCCGCTATATATGGCGGATTGCATAGAATAATATCAAATTTTTCGTCTAAGTCATTTGCCCAATTTCCCGTTTGAAATTTTACTCTGCCATTTAACCCATTCCTTATCGCGTTTTTCTTTGCAATTTCAATGCAACGATAGTCGATATCTATTCCTAAACCAAATGAATGAGGCCATTCTTGTAGGGCTGCTAATAACAGACAGCCCGAGCCAGTCCCCAAATCTAAAACGTTGAGTGTTCTATTTTTGTCTGGGAATTGTTTTCTAGCAGCCTCTATTAAAGTTTCGCTATCAGGTCGGGGATCAAGCACATATGGAGATACTTGGAGCTCGAGGTTCCAAAATTCTTTTAATCCTAGAATTTTTGAGACTGGTTCTCTTTTGCAACGTCGTAATATTTTTGCACTGAAATCATTTAAATGCTCACTTTGGATTACCTCCTCCTCTTTACCATAAAATCTTTCGTTTGGTTTNTTCAAGCTATGCCCGAGTAAAATACGGGCATCGCTAATAGGTTGTGCAATTCCAGCAGCTTTGAATTTTGTAATGGCTATCTTGAGGACTTCACTTACTTTATAATTATTTTGCAGCCATGTGATTTGCTTCTCAACCATTAATTAGGCCATTGCAGCCAGTCGAGCTGCCTCCTCGGTGGCCGTCAAACCATCTACTATATCATCAAGAGCCTCTCCCGCTATGATCTTGTCGATTTTATATAATGTTAAATTTATTCGATGATCGGTTACCCGTCCCTGAGGGTAGTTGTATGTTCTAATTCTTTCGGATCTATCTCCGGTTCCTACCTGTTCTTTACGATCCGCTGCACGTTCTTTCTCAAGCTTGGTCCGCTCAAAATCGTAAACTCTCGCTCGCAATATTTTCATTCCCTTAGCTTTGTTTTTATGTTGAGATTTTTCATCTTGCTGAGAAACAACTATCCCCGTAGGCAAATGCGTAATTCTAACCGCACTGTCGGTAGTATTGACAGATTGTCCGCCAGGGCCACTGGCTCGGAATATATCGATACGCAAATCCTTTTCGTCGATATGTATATCCACTTCTTCGGCTTCAGGGAGTACCGCTACTGTGGCTGCAGATGTATGTATTCTTCCGCCTGATTCGGTAGTAGGTACACGCTGAACGCGGTGGACACCCGACTCAAATTTTAAACGAGCAAATACTGATCTACCAGTGATTGATGCAATAGCTTCACGATAGCCCCCAAGGTCATTTTCTGATACTTCGAGAACATCAAAGCGCCACCCTTTGAGTGATGAATATTTCTGATACATAGAAAAAAGTTCTGTGGCAAAAAGAGCTGCTTCATCTCCACCGGTTCCCGCTCTTACCTCCAAAATCGCATTTTTTTCATCTATTTCGTCTTTTGGTAACAAAAGGCGTTCCAATTCCTTACGGAGAACACTGATAGATTTTATTAATTCTTCTATTTCAGTCTGGACTAGCGCTAATAATTCCTTGTCGTGCTGACTTTCACCCGCAAGTGAATTGTTCTCTTCAAGCTCTATCTCAAGCGAGCGTACTTCGTTAATTTTTTCAGCTATTGGTGTCAACTCAGAGAACTCTATTGAAAGTTTGGTGATTTCTTCCGCGGATAGTTCTTTGGAATTGGATAGCGTTAGCTCTAACTCACGATGGCGTGATGAGACACGTTCCAGATTGTCTTCAAAACTCATTCTGGTCCCCTTTGTCACCATTTTGTGGAATCAAAAGATTTCTAATTAACTTTTCAGTTTCTGAGTTTAGTTGATTATTCTCAGATAATTCTCGTGTAACTTTAAGTGGCTGGTGTAAAAANTTTCTAAGAACTAGATAGCACGCGTCCTTAACTGTAAGATTAGGTTTTTGCTCAAGCATAACTTGTAACTCGTTCTCAAGAGCCTCACGAATTTCTCNGGCTAANACTCCTATATCGTGTTTTGGAGATTTAAGATAAAATGCCTGAAGTTCTTCTAAAATTATACCTTCTGCCTTTTGCTTTTCCAGAGCTCGCTTTTCGATACCCTCGACTGCTAATTGTTCTAGATTGTCGAGGTTGTAAACAAAAGCTGCATCTAGAGATTCTACTGAGGGTTCTACGGCCCCGGGGACTCCTAAGTCAATAATAAAGAGCGGCTTGTATTTTCTTAATCGTAAAGCGGAGCTGACCATCTCCTTAGTTATCGTGTAATTGGTGTCATTATTGCAAATAAGTGCAACGTCTGAATTCGCAATTAATCGTGATTGTGCCTCTAAATGGGGGGCTGCTTTAGGAATGCTTGTATTTTTTGAATCACATTTTGTACTTTCGGCGTTGATAAACTTTTTAGCCCCGGCTTGCTCGAATTGTTCGGCTAAAAAGATCGCTGTTTCATCCAATCCAAATATTACTCCATTGCAGGTTGTTAATTCGCCATTAATATTTCGAGCGACGCGTATAGCCGCTGCGGCGAGGGATGTTGGACCTTCTGAAATCTTTGTTTCGTTTTTTACTCTTTTGGCAACAGAGAATGCGTATTTAAAGACATGATTCAAAAAAACGGATGCTGGCGCAATTGACCTGGATATTTGTTCACAAATGCGAACTTGTCCCAAAATTTGAGGTTCGCCAATTACTTGGCTCTCCATTGCTGATACAACTCTAAAAAAATGTCCTAGTGCAACCCTTCCGCTTAATTTGTAGGCAACTCTCTCTAAATCACGAGGNTGATGGTTAGTTTTCGCTGCCAAAAGATTAAAGAAATCTGATTGAACGCAGCTAGAGATGGATTCGCAAAAATAAATTTCCAGCCTGTCGCATGTAAGAACGCCATATACGCTTTTGTTTCTTTCTGAATTTAACGAAGTGAGGATAATCCCTAAATCTGTTTCGCCCCCAAATATGGTTGACCGTATGAGCGGAGAGCAAGAAGCGTAACTGATGCCGATCAAACTAAAATTATCGCCATCGTTTTCAATATGATTTTCATTCACCGAACTCATTTTGANTTAGTAGTTGGTAATGGNGTGCCGCNGCCNAGCAGGCTATTCACTGNTTCATATCCCACGTTGGCCTTGCTNGCTTCTATTTTGAGCGCCTCTTTCTCAACTAGGCCCACGATATGATCCACAATATTCTCGTCTTTTAATCGATGGTGGGGAACACCTGATAAATATACTTGATGAACGTCTTTCCCACCTCCCGTTAATCCGATATTTGTACTTTTTGCTTCTCCTGGGCCATTTACGACGCAACCAATAATTGANAGTGTCATTGGCGTTGTTATGTGGGAAAGCTTCTTTTCAAGTGTTTTCACGGTTTCAATGACATCAAATTGTTGCCGCGCGCATGAAGGACACGAAATGATATTGACGCCTCGGTGCCTTAGGTTAAGGGATTTTAGTATATCGAATCCAACTCGCACTTCCTCTACTGGNTCGTCGGATAGCGAAACNCTAATCGTATCGCCAATACCACTCCATAGTAGCATCCCCATTCCAACCGCGGATTTCACAGTTCCGGCCCTAAAACTTCCAGCTTCGGTTATCCCAAGATGGAGTGGGTAGTCAGAGACTTGNGATAGTTTCTGGTAGGCCTCAGTTGCTAGAAATACATTTGAGGCTTTAACACTTATCTTAAAGTTGAAAAAATCNNNNTCCTCTANTAACTTGGCATGGTTTAGTGCACTTTCTACCATTGCATCTGCACATGGTTCTTGGTATTTTTCGAGCAATTGCCTTTCTAAACTACCGGCATTCACTCCTATACGCATCGAACATCCGTTATCAATTGCTGCTCGAATTACTTCTTTCACTTTATGTGAAGCACCAATGTTTCCAGGATTGATACGCAAGCACGCAGCACCTGCCTGGGCAGCTTCTATAGCTCTTCGATAATGAAAGTGTATATCGGCCACGACAGGTATCGGGGATTCGGCAACAATTTTTTTNAAACTTTGCGTGGAGGATTGATCTGGGCAAGACACTCTAATGATGTCAGCACCTTCAGCAGCACAGTCGAAAATCTGTTTAACGGTAGCTCTAACATCGGCAGTATTGGTATTTGTCATGGTTTGAACTGTGATAGGAGCGTCGCCGCCAACAGGCACCGTGCCAACCATAATTTGCCGTCGCTTTTTTCTTATTATTTTTTGGTAATTAGCCAAAGTAGCATCATGATTCAAAATATTTTTCCTTGTTTATG
>FUFK010052252.1_pt1 | contig 11039 bp, 8 predicted proteins | sample 1021851 | NCBI WGS metagenome assembly FUFK01 (sample SAMEA51879418, study PRJEB19060) | metagenome
GAATTGTTGCTTAATATTAAATGAGTATATATACATACGTATTCGCAAAAAATTAATTGATTTTGAGGTTTAAAATGAATACANCACAGGATAGAGCAAACAGAATAAGATCATGGTCTGCGAGAAGTAGGGACCTTCTCTGGATTATGACTACGGTAATTTTGTCTCATCTAGTTCTTATTACAATAATAGGATTTGAGTTGACAAATGCATTTATTCCAGCAAGCGTTTACCTAGTTTTTATGACTATCATGGGAATAATGGGCAGCTTAGATGCTATGGATGATATTGCTGTTCAAGCAGATGATGCAGATGACCAGGAAAAACAGACAAAAGCATGGAAACGCTTTAATGAAACTCAATGGGGTGGATTTAAGGGCTTGCTGNTAGGNTGGTTTGCTCTCACNGCGTTAGCAGAACTNTATGTTATGTGGTTGGNTTAAATTTNATCNATAATTTATTGGAATAATNAATGAACCCAAGATNTCGTANATTACTTTTATGGACTGCGCTTGTGNTATGGGGTGCATTCGCATTTAGAGAATATTTGCCATTTTAGATATTATTTTTATAAATAATAACATTTATATTTCTGGGTTTTAACAAAAATTTGGTTCATCAAATCTTGGGATACACAAAAGATGTGTGTATTTCAACTATTCCGGCAGGAGTATATCTCCTGTTAGTGCGTATTTGGGGCTTCAATGTAAATTGCCAAGGAAAGTGATATATCACCACTATCGGCCTTTCTAGGTATACATATTGAAGCAGCTGAAATTAAAAGAGGTGTTTCCAAAAAATTTATTGAATAATGCTTCTTTTGGTATTTGAAATTTATACATAATTGTTTTCAGCCTGAAAAAGCTAGTTTGAGTTTATAAGCCAACAATATTGAAGGTTTTTTGATTAATTAAGTAAACTGGGATTTAGCTATGTCNTCCAAGCATTTNTTACTTTTTATAATTATTTTATTTATNTCTATTTTTATTTTACGAATATACGGTTTTAATGAACGTAATCATCAACTTATTTATATTATGAACGGTGGATGAATATTAATTTAACGAACTTACAGAATATTAAGATTGATAACAAATAAATCAAACTATTTTGTTTTTTAAAAGAAAGTGAATAGGACTTTATAGAAGTAAAACCTATAGCTATTAATCATTGCTTGGATGTCGAATATAATTATGGCTACTAGTATAACAAATATACAAATTGATATATAAAGAGTAGCCTTTTTAATTTTTCGAAGCTTTGCCTTTATTGTTCTCATTTAAAAGAGGAGTTATGTTTCGTTTCACATACTTCTCCTGAACAACACTCTAAAATATTAGATTTACAATAGGCGCATTGTTCATGACCATGAACCAATATCATTTTCCAGGGCGCATGACACCTAGGACATTTATAATTATCTTTGGAGGGTAACGGGGGAGTAAAAATAAGAACCATAACATTAGATTATCAAAAAATGAGAAATAGACAATAATGTTTTTTAAGATATTTTTCAATTTTAGAAGAAGTTATTTTTTATAATTATTTAATAGTGACTTAGCTTTTTATTGGGTGGGGTGTTTCGTTTTGGTATAAGTCTTGCTTCTGTAATAAATATTTTTCTCCGGCGGCGTAATTTTGACGTTGCATTTATTTCTCCATTGACTTAAGACCATCCCTCTGGATGGTCTTTTTTTGTGTGGGCGTCTTAGTTTAAATTTGGCATTTCATCAAAATAAAATTTTATCGCAAAACGCAAAAAAGGGAAGGGTTATTCATTCTAATGACGGTAGTCCAACTTCCCATGTAAAAATGAGCTAGTCCGCATACATTGCTAATGTAGTCGAGTTTCCGTTTCTTTTTAAACATCTCAGAATTTAAAATTAAATAACATATTTGTTACAACAAGTTTGCTTGGGTAGTCGTTTAATGTAGGAGAAGCATATCAACAACAACCCAAGCTGTAATGACCACAGCGTATATTTTAAGCCATAAATAGGAGGTTCTTATTCGCTGTGGCGAGGACATTCCATTTGTTAATCTATCAAACATAAAAACTAGCCGGTNATTAATATCGATAATNTNATAATAGCAAATATTGTTAACAATTAACAAGAATTAATTCTAATATTTTATCCTTTGTTAGGGCATATTTAAATCATTGATTTCTAAATTGCTGCTTATACTTCAGAAAAAAGTGAAAAAGGTATTGTAAAAAAATCTTGGTTATTGCTAGAAAATTAAATAATTTTTAATTGTTTGCAACTCGTCAAAAATAAAGGGACTTTAAATATGGATAGGCCAAGCTCTTTATCATTTAATGCTGGAGAAATAGTGTACAATATAGATACCAATTCCAACGAAGCCTATATAATTAGTGAGGGAGAGGTAAATTTATTTTCTCGAGATGGGTTCTTACTAGCCTCTTTATCTAATGGAGAAATGTTTGGAGAAACATCGGTTATAACCGGAGAAAAAAGAAGCATTACAGCTAAAGCTGGTGCGAATGGACTGAAAGTAAAAATAATACCCAAAAGCAATCTTACAAATATTTTACAAAAAGATCCCATTTTAGGAGCACTATGGAAAAAAACACAATTAAGATTGTTAGATTCGAATAAAAAAAATTCAGAGTTATTTATCGAAGTAGAGGCAATTACCGAAGAGTTGGAACTGTGTATTTTAGAGCAAAAGGCTCTAAGTAAAAAAAGTGAAAAATTGAGTGAAAGAATATCGCGTATTAAGCAATTACTTTATTCTTCAGAATGGTAATTCCTAATAAAATTCATTCATCCATTCTACTTTAGTTCATTTAAGTCTTAAGAACTATTTATTAATTTTTTAGAAGTTTAATCACAGTTTCTTATATTTTTAAATAGAGAAAAGAGTTTAATCAAAATTCATTTAGGAAAGTAAATAATTTATACTTTTTTTGATGCTAATTTTTTAAATATACTATGCATTATTTTGGAAGAACTCACATTGAAATTTGCACCGATTACCAACAAGGCTGGGGTAGCTAATAAAGTTAGTGCTGTGGTGAATGTTAGTCCNCCGGCAATAGTGCTAGATAAGTCAGTCCACCATTGAGAAGATGGGGCTCCAAATAAAACCTTTCTTTTTGCAAATAGAATGGTAATTTCAAAAACCATTGGAACTAAACCAAGTATAGTTGTTAAAGCAGTAAGTATTACTGGTCTAAATCTTAAAATTCCGGCGTGATAAGCAGCATTTTTTGCATCGTAGCCCTTTTTTCGATACTCATTGTATGTATCTATTAAAATAATATTATTATTAACTACAATTCCGGCTAAAGCAATAATCCCAAGTCCCGACATCACGATGCCGAAAGGTCGGCTTACTAGCCATAACCCTAGAAACACTCCTCCAGTTGATAAAACAATTGCGGACATCGTTACAAAAGTTTGCCAAGTAGAGTTAAACAAAATCATTAAAGTCAAAACCATAAGACAAAGAGAAAGTAGAAATGATTTTCCAAGAAATGTTTGAGTTTCTTCAATGTCCTCACTTTCACCACCAAATATAATTTCACGACCAGTAGTTAATGAACGTTTTTGTATTAGCTCCTGTAATTTTTCAATTCGTTCGGCAGGAAGGACGTTTGGCTCAACATCTGATTTTATAGAGTAAAATCTGCGGCCATTTTTGCGTTGGATCTCCCCCCCCATTTTTTGAGGAATTAAATTTGCAAATACAGATAATGGAACATATTCCCCGGAAACTGTGGGTATTTTAATTTCTTGAAGTCTGTTTAAATTTCTTTGATTTTCTTGAAATCTTAATTTGACATCTAATTCTTCGTCACTCTCTTGCGGTCTATAATCAGTTATTTCAATACCACTAGTCAGCAGTTTTAGAATGTCTCCTAGTGAACTTATTGAAACACCGTAACGGCTTGCTATATCCCTGTTAAAAACAATAGTCCACTCAATACCAGGTAATGGTCTGCTGTCAACTATATCTACAAATCCACCCATTTCTTCCATTAACTTAATTATCTGGTCAACAGCTTTTGCACCACTATCTAAATTTTCATCAAAAATCTCAATGTTTATGGGAGACTCACTACCAGGCCCATCTTGTTGAGCTTTTACGTTTATTTTAACTCCTGCTAGTTTATTTAATTTTTGACGCATTTTTTCTATTATGATGGATGCCTTTTCTCTTTCTTGCCAATTATCAAAAACTGTTCTTATCCTTCCTATAGCATCTTTGGCTTCTTGCCCATCTCCTGGACCTGATTTTGCGTATGCCGCTGATATTCCCTCAAGCCCATTAATTTGTATTTCAGCTCTTTGCAATAATTTATCTTTCTCAGTAGCAGATAAATCACCTCTTGATTTAACTTGAACAACAGCTTGTTCTGGTTCAATTTCTGGGAAAAATGATATTCCAAGTCCTGCAGAAAAATAACTAGCAAAGGATGCGAACATAAAACCAATAACAATTACANCTACTGTTAATGGAGAGTTAACGGCTCTCTTTAGAAGCCATCTATAAATCTTGGGAGCCGTTTTATATACCCTTCTAACTTCTTCTTTTTTTGATTTACCAAAAATTGATCCTAAAACAGGTACGAATATAAGTGCCATTAAGAGTGAAGCAGATAGTACAAAGATNACTGTAATGGGTAGATATTTCATAAACCCACCNATNATTCCAGGCCAGAAAAGTAGNGGNAGAAAAACCATCAAAGTNGTNACCGTGGANGCNATTATTGGCCACGACATTCTAATTGCTGCCTGTTTGTAGGCATCAATTTTATTTACCGANTGATTTATTTTTCGGTCTGCATATTCTGTAGTCACAATTACAGCATCAACTAGCATTCCGGCTACCAGAATTAGGGAGAACAAAACTACGATATTCATAGTTATGCCGGAATAGTAAATTAAAGATATACCAATTAGAAAACTCCCAGGAATTGATAAACTCACGATCAATGCATTTCTGAGACCAAGGCTTGCTACTATTAAGATGGTCACAATTAATACTGCTGCAATAACATTATTGCCGAGGTCATTTAATAAATTTAAGACACTCTGAGAGTCATCATAGAGATAACTCACCTCAGTATTGCCCTGAATGCTCTCAATATTTTCATCAATTACTATTTTAGTGGCCTCCACAACTTCGATAACATTTGCACCCACACGTTTTTTAACATCTAATACGATTGCACCACTTCCATTAACGCGTGACCAACTTTCTGTATCAGAATATGCTTTACGAATAGTTGCTATATCACCAAACTTTAAATTAGTCTTTTCTCCTATTTTGATAGGTAACTCAGTAAGTTGTTGAAGTGTTTCTATTACTCCAGGGACTTTGACAAGAAGACGCCCAGAACCTGTATCAATAGCTCCGGCATTAACAAGCTGATTATTGGCTGAGACCAATCCAATAACAGTTGTGGGGCTTATGCCATAGTTTTCCAGAGCACTTGAATTGATGAGTATCTCGATAATTTCAGTACGGTCTCCNCCAATNTCAACNTCTAAAACACCACTTATNGATTCAATTTTTTCCTTAAGCTCTCTNGCTCTTGATATTAANAATTTTTCTGGAACATCGCCATAAATTGCAGCTGTTAGAACTGGAAACAAAGATAATGATATTTCATAAATTACTGGCTCATCAGCCTTCCCAGGCAAGTCAGATTTTGCCTTGTCAATTGCTTCTCTAACATCGTCCAAGGCTATGTCCATATTCTCGCCAGCTAAAAATTCAAGCGTAATCGAAGCATATCCCTCTGCAGCAACACCGGTCATCTTTTCTAGACCAGCGATAGACCTTAGATGTTTTTCCAGAGGTTTAACCAATAATTTTTCAGAATCTTCGGGAGAAATTCCCGAATAACCAACAGACACATACGCCACTGGTATATCAATATCAGGACTGGATTCTTTTGGGATATTTATAGTTGAGTTTATCCCAACAAAAAATANNATCAGNAGACAGAAAACAATAGCACTNGGTCTTGNAAATGCCGCGGAAATAAAAGCNTTCATCTGCTTTCATCCTTTGATNTTTTANATNNTGGTTTATCTCCTTCTTTGAGGAATGCTTGACCAGTTGTTAGCACAATAGTTTTGTCAACAAGACCAGAAATATAAGCAAAATTATCATTGGTTTTTACTATTTTTATTGCCTTGTTCTCGACCTTTTTATTAGCTCCAATCACCTTGACATAAAGGTTACCATTGTTATCTGTTGTCAGATGTGCTGGTGATATTTTGAATGCTTCGACCTGATTAATTTTTATTTGTGCCTCTGCAGTCATACCAGCTCGCAGTTCTATATCTGAGTTTTCAATCTGCACCTCAATATTAAAGGTACGCGTTGCATCATTTGCAACTGCCCCTATTTTTTGTACTCTTCCAGAATAATATTTTTTGTCTCCAAACTTTATTTCAACCAAGTCACCTATTTTTATAGCGCTTATACTAGATTGAGGAATTTGCATCTCTACAATCAATTCATCAAGTCCGATTAACTGCACAACATTCTCACCAATATCAATATATTCACCAACGTCCACTTGGATATTTTCAATCCTTCCCGACCTTGGCGCTGTTATTTCAGTGAATTTGATCTGCTGTTTTATCTTAGCTATGTCTGAATAAATTTTTTGAATGTTAGCATTAGACCTTGATATTTCGAGGTCTTTTGATATCTCTAGAAGTTCTGTTAGAGATGCTTCTGCGGACTTATATCCAGCATATTTTTTTGCGAACTCCAATTCTGTTGTAAAACCTTTATCTTTAAGTTCTTTGGAACTTTCGAAATCTTTTTTACTTTGTGAGAGCTCTGCTTTTGCTGAATCTATTCTTTTAGAATGAGAACCGTCCTGTTGAAATCGGACCTTAAGAAATTTAAGTCTATTTTCTTCAGCTTTAAGTAAAGCTTTTGCTGCATTTAATTCTTGTTGAAGAGTTTGTTGGTCTAAAGACATAATTATATCCCCTTCATTTACTGAAGAGCCATCTTTAAAATAAATATTTTTAACTAAACCTCCTCTTCTAGCAGTTATTTGAATATCAAAAATACTTTTCGTTATCCCGTTCGCACGAAAATAAACTGGCACACTTTCGTTTTTCACCTCAATAGCGGATACTACAAAAGAGCTTTTATCAGAATTATTGTTTTTCTCGTTTAACTCGTTATTTTGATTTATTGAATTTTGATCTCCAACAAAAATGTTAATTAGATTGTCGGAGAACATCCAGACTATTACCAAAGTAGCGATGGTAGCCGCCCAAATGTAGGATGTTGGGAATCTCATTTATGATTTCCTAAAAATTTATGTTAATTTAATGTGCAATTTTAAGGATAATTATCATAGGGAAAGTAGAAAATCGAATAAAAGTTTTTTTTAAATTAAATACTGACTCAAAACTCCCATTCACTCGTTTTTTTGGATGGCACTATTATGAAGAGAAATAATTATTAGAAAAGTAAAATATGCGCTATTTTATTCTATCATTATTCATTTTTGCATTTAGCTTTCAACGTATAACAAATCAACATTTTCTCACTAATGGTGCTAATATGAGTATATTTAAATACATTATTTTTGACGGTTTAATGTGATAAAATCGTTATTTTCCAAATCATTACCATGGTTGTTATTGATTTTTCTTGGATCCATATGGGGCCTTACATTTTCATTGGCAAGAATTTCTGTAAATGCAGGTGGCATGCCACTGGGCATGACTTTTTGGCAATGCTTAATAGGTGGCTTCCTCTTATTAATTTTCTCATTAATAAGGGGAAGGCCTCCCTCTTTTAGTATTGTAAATGTTAAAGTATATTTTGTAGTGGCTCTTCTTGGTGCCTCGATACCCACTAGCATATTATATTTGGCTGCGAAACATGTCCAAGCAGGGGTTTTATCAATAACTGTAGCTCTCATTCCAATGATCACCTATTGCTTTGCGGCTTTTCTTAGAATGGAAAAGCTTATATTCTTTAGAGTTTTAGGCGTACTTTTAGGATGTATATCAATAGGGCTTCTAGTTCTTCCGAGCAGCAGTTTACCAGATGCAAAGGCTGTACCCTGGATATTATTGGCATGTTTGAGTGCAATATGTTGGGCAATGGAAAATATATATCTTTCAAATTTCGCCTTAACAAAAATGGGTCCTCTAAGAATTGCTGTAGGCATGAATTTTCTNGCTGCTCTTATGATTTTTCCGATAGCATTTTCTTATAATCAAATGTTTTTTCTATCTTTTCCATTTGGGGTGTTAGAATGGACTATTTTGCTTTTAAGTGTAATTAGTGCGATAGCATATACTANTTTNATAAAAGTTATTAACCTNGCTGGCCCAGTGTTTGCTAGTCAAACAGGTTATCTTGTTACNATTGGAGGCGTAATTTGGGGAATTTTGTTGTTTAATGAAAGTCATTCTGGCTGGGTATGGTCTTCACTTATGACAATTTTAATTGCATTATTTTTAGTCACACCAAGAAAAACTAACAAATGCTAATTAAGCTTAACAGTTCTATTTAAAGTATTAAAATTGTGAGAAACTAGAAGTTGCAGAAAATTTTTCAACTCTTATTTTGTTGAAGAAGAAAATATTTTTTTAGTTTTAATCAAAGTCACAAAGGTATCTTTGTCAAAAAAGTTGTTGATATGTTAATTTCCATAACTAATCTAAAGTAATTTAAACCTGAAAATACTCACACAGAGGAATTTAAAGATGTTATACGAAAAATTTAAAAAAGCCTGGGAAGAAAATGATGCAGAGGCAGAATTTGACCTTTACCATCAAGATTGGGAATTTAAATTTCATTCCAATGGTCGAATCATGAAGAAAGGTGATATGAGTATTGAGGAAAGAAAAGAAATGATGAAATCGGTTAAGCAAACCAATCAACGTTGCTTATATGAAAACGAAGACATCTTGGTTACTCACATGATTGGAGAATTTCCAAATGGAAGTCGGGATGCTNTNATGATGGTAATNTTAAAAAAAGATGGATTGGCTTGGAGAACTGAAACAGGTTCGACACCACTGTCATCAGAATAAATACCTTCCGACTTAATTTCATTGTTACCACTTTATTTTATTTTTTGAGCTCGTGTTATCTTCAACGGTTTTTTAACTCAGGGAGCAGAGTAGTTGAAAAAATTACTATTATATATTAAGAGCAATTGTGATTTTCTAAATAAATTGATTAATATTATTTAAAAATACGTCGTTTCCGTAATTGTGGGAAAAATTTTCAATATTAAGATAGCAAGATGTTTATAAGTAGTGACAATTTCAAGCGAAAGCAAAAAAAAGCCACTACCAAATGGCGAGATAGCTGGATCACTTATGCTGTTTTTATTGGGTTAGTCTGGGTATTAAATTTTAATATAGTCATAAGGTTAGGCTAATAGCTCTTTTGCTGATTTCTAATTGTATAAGAGTATTTGTTACAAGCGAAATTTATTTATTATGCTTATTTTAGAAACTTTTTACTGTTTAATAGTCTAATTTTTATTGAACCAATCATCTAACGTTTTGATAGCCTTTTCGTATTCTTCGACTAAAAGAAAATGGCTAGACTTATCGAAAACCACTAGTTCAGAGCCTGGTATGTTATCTCTCATTTCATAGGCACATTGAATAGAGCAAATAGGGTCAAGCAATCCNGCCATTATGAGAGTNGGACAAGTTATTGTTCCTAAACTATCCCTAAAATCATGTGCAAGGGCCGTATCATTTAAATTCAAATAAGACTCTTTACTTCTATTTTCATCCCCCACAATAGCTTCNACGGTTTTTATGATATCAGGATTATTATTAAAGAATTCAGGGGAAAAAAATAGNTGGTTAGAATGTCTTGCCCAATCGGTCCAGTTATCTCTCCACTCTAATATTTCCTTCATATTTTTAAGAATTTGAGTTCCTATTGGGTCAACTTTTGCCGCCGATGCAGANATAACAAGGGACTTTACAAATTCTGGTTTAATATTCACCATTTGTTGCCCGATGAAGCCGCCCAGAGAGCGACCAACAATGTGAGCTTTATCAATGGAGAGACTTTCCATAACTTCTAGCATTGTATTAGCTAAGTCCTTAGTGGTACATGGCTGGGAAACTGAGGAACTTTTTCCTGAACCAGGGTTGTCAACAGCTATCACTCTATAATTATTTTTGAAATATTCTATTTGATTAAGCCAAGCTTTATGGTCGCCAGCTAATCCATGGATTAGAAATATTGGAAAACCGTCTCCTTCATCCACATAAAAAATATCGTGATTTGAGGTTTTAATTATAGGCATATTTTTTCCTCCGCTTACCGACATAGCCCTTAAATGAGCTTTATAATTATAAAATTTATTTCGAAAGACTGTTTCATAGTTTAATAGATACTTTATTTTGCAAATTGATCATTTGATATTTAATTAATCTGAGCAAAGAGAGATGAGGGTGTCAACGAGCAACTGATTATTAAGATGCTGGATAGGTTATTCTAAAAACCTTAAATTTAAATAAAAACCAAAAAAAGTCAGTATACTTAATTGGAGGTGTAAAAGTGAATATAAGAATATGAGTGTGATACTAAAGTTTTTTGATTTATTGGGATTAAAGTTTGAATTAGGAGTTTTGAAAAGATGGATTACGAAGAATATTCATAAACTCGAGCCTACGAAGTACTCCAAATATAGCTACCTGCACTAAACCTGTCTCTTCTTGCAACTCCGCCTCAATTAATTCTGCATCTATAACCCTAAGCTTTGCATCCTCAATAACCTCTGCGGTCAAACTTCTGCTTGAGCCTTGTAAGACAGCGCTTTCGCCAAAACATTCTGTTTTCCCAATCAAGGCAATCTCATTTCCACTTTCCTGGGACAGTTTAACTGTTCCTTTTTCAATAAAATACATTTTTGTTGCTGAGGCTCCATGTCCAAATAAAACAGACCCAGCATCTATTTCAATTGTTCTCATTTTGTGACTAAATTTATAAAGAAATTCATCTTCAAAATAGTATGGAGCTTTTGTGCTTCCAATATTAAA
>FUFK010069315.1_pt1 | contig 11039 bp, 12 predicted proteins | sample 1021851 | NCBI WGS metagenome assembly FUFK01 (sample SAMEA51879418, study PRJEB19060) | metagenome
AACTTACGGTTCTGTCAATTCGTATCGAGGTCGCACATAATGGTCATTCCAATGACGAATATTACCACCAACGATGAAACAGTTGGTGATAATGAGTTGTAAGAATATAAAGGTACGAATCATAGCAATGATGTCCGCTTCCTTATCTGTCTTACCTTCTTTCTGACCTAATGCTTTCGCCCATATTCTCCATATCTTCCTCATCTCTTTCTGTTCTTCCGCTTCTTCTTGGTAGGTTTGAACACACCAAGTGAATTTAGNAGGAACATTGTCACAACTGTCCAGAATATTATATACCAAGCATTCATTCTTCCTCATCCTCCGCTTTGAATACTAATAGTTCATCACCATCTTGCACCTCTTTCATCTCAGGATGCACTGGTTTCCGTGGTCTATCAACATACTTGTCCATTTCTTTAAAGACATAACCCATAGACCTCCACATAAATGCAAATGCAGCACCTGCTGTCAGTGCAAAACCTATTCCAAATATGAATACGGTTACATCATTCATTGATGACTTCCTCCAATGTGAACAAGGAGACGAATTCTAAACCATTCTCCTCCCATATACTATGATCTTCCATCCTATCAACGATTGCAACCACACGATTAACAGTATATCCCGCTTCACGAAGAGCATGAACTGCCTTCAACGCACTACTGCCTGTTGTACTTACATCTTCCAATACGGTAACAACAGCACCTTTCTCTGGTTTGTTACCTTCAATAACTTCTTTTGTACCATGTCCCTTAGGGTTCTTGCGTACAATGAGTGCATCTACGTGTCTATGTCCTGAGTAGTATGCTCTCTGTGCAACACCACACACTAATGGGTCAGCACCTAGTGTCAATCCTCCTACTGCAACTGCTTCTTTCTCTATTTCTTCTATCATTAATAGAGACAACAAAGCATTACCCTCACATGATAATGTGACAGGTTTACAGTTGACATAGTGTTCTGTTTTCTTACCAGAAGATAAGATAAACTCACCATGTCGATATGCTCTTTCTTTAATTAATTGTAGTAAGGTCTTTCTATATGTTGTCATATCAATGTCTTTTGAGAGGGGTCTGAGACCCCTTGTGGGGTCTTAAACGTACTTACTTGGTAAGTGTGATCTATCGTAAAGATAACCACCTGACCATGTGCAGTTAACTGGATTAAGGATATACTCTCTATCCTTGATAATTCTTAAGTCCCATCTTACTGGATACTTACCAGTTCTTGTTGGTGCATTATAACCTGCAGGCATATACACCTCACCTGTCTTCTTATCTATAAATGCATGAACACTGCTGTCTCTGTACTGTGTCTCGTGTCTGCCAAACTCTTGCATAACGATCTTGATGTACTTGCGACCTGTGTATGCTACAAATCTGTTTAGGTTAGCAGTACCAAAAGCAATCTTGTCTAGTTGCTCCTCATGATATGGAGAGTAGTGTATCTCATCCGCAAGAGATCTCTCATGCATTCTGATTGTCTCTTTCTTATAGTTTAGATCAAGTGCGTTGCAAAGATCTTTAGCCCATCCTTGTACTCTTTCTTCGAGTGTTGCAGGTGCGGTTGCTACTGTCATGTGTCTCCTGTGTTTATACTACTATTATAGTATGAATCATACGGATATGCAAGCTATTGTGACACAAATTTAATCGTCCCAATCATCATCCCAATCCATTTCCTCCTCTTCACCAAACATTATATCATAACTCTCCGCATCCTCTTCATCAAAGTGATTGATATGCCATTGTAATACACGGTGTCCTTGCAGACTACTGAATGATATGGTACTATCTCCCTCATTCATAGCGAACCCACGCTTCAACCACTCCGTTAGTTCATGCTCTGGGTATGCTGCTATCATCAAATCGAGTAATTCCTCGAACCTATCACGTTCAAGATGTTTATACTCTAGCGGAGGATGATCCAAATGATCTTGCCATACTGGTGTCCTTCCGTCTTCTATGAACATCATCTCTCAAACACCTCAATGTCTTGGGATAACCATTGATGACAATAGTTGATTAATTCCTCCTCTAGTGACATAGGTTCATTCATAAACTCTATCAGGTAACCTGGTTTCTCAAATTCTAACACATCAAACTCAGATTTGGCAACTCTTGGTGATCCTTCCGAAATATTCTGTTCACCAAACTTACAATTCTCCGTGGGTACGAGTATAGACTGTGGAGATAGTGGCATAAACATCGTATTGCCTTCGCATTTATGTACTAACCTACGCAATAAAGGTATCTGATCCGCATCTGGATCAGCACCAATACAGATAGCACTCGCATTATCAGTCAGTGCTGTGAACCTAGTCATCCCAGATACACGAAAACTGAGGTTAGCACCAGGTCTATACCTCAGATACTGCGGGTATCTTGCTGTCTCACTCATCCATATACCATTAGGAAACACTAAACACCTACTATGCATATAGAATCGAAGTACATAATCTACAGGAAAATCATCTTTCCGATCACTCCACATCTCCTTGACCATATCAACATGCTCTTGTTTGATATAGTGTCTGTATTCCTCTGGGTCATCCCCGAAGAACTTGAAACCTTTACCGCATCCTTTATGATATAGTACTGTGAGGTTCCCTAAAGAATCACTCAAAGTGTATTCACTCTGCATATTTTACCTATCTACAATTTCTATTAGACCTTCTTCTATCTGATTTAACCATGATTGCGTGAAGTGTGCAACATCTGGCTCCTCATTGATAAGGAACTCAAGTATTAATGTTGGTTCATCCACTGTTATCTGCACTGTATCTGGTTCCGAAATGGGAAATGGATAATGTGCGTACACCTTTTGCTTATGATAGTAGATATCTTTCATTGCTACTATTATACTACCACTTGGACTTGGTGTAAAGCTGTCGTGTTCATCTATGATATGTACCTTCCTGTTACATGCAGTCATGTCTTCCATACCTGAGCACGCAACCTGTCCTCCCTGTTCTTGACTAATAAGGCGGTTGAGACCAGGAAAACGGAAATGAGTGTGTGAGTTGGCATGATACAGCAGTGATTTGTGTGCAGGTTTTAGCGAATCACTCCTCCATGTAGTACCAAATGAAACTGTTCTATGATGTACTTGATATGTCTGACCACATTCCCGTATAATATCTTCGTAACCTGCAACCTTCCCGTTTGGATTATTCTTTATATGTCCAGATACAATATCATCTTGTGTCTCAAGCATGATTTCCTTGACTGGATCAGGATCGTTACCGAATACTTTCTTACCTCTACGTGCATCATGACATGCAAATACACTAACACCAAACTGTGCTATTGATTTACCGAATGTATACTGAGCAATTCGGCTATCCTGTGTGTTCGCAAGATTGTCCATACTACTCCTCTTCGGATAGTGCTTTGCTCAATGCCTCGAACTGTTCATCAAAGTCATCTTCACTGTACACATTTACAACTGTAGTTGCATTAAGAACTGGATTAGTATTTTGTATACTCTTCTTTCCCATTGCTTCCTTATGTTTCATCAATGCTTCCATGGGTACTGACTGTACCTGTCCAAGCATTTGACTGAGAACTAAAGTAGTTGAAGACATATCACATTCTTCTAACTTACCCTTCTCAACAGCAGAATATACTTGCTGTGCTATCTGAAACATTAATGGTTCTTCTGTTTCTGGTTTCAATGAATCGAGATCCATGTATAAAGGACCATACCAGTCATCATTCTTCAATGTACCATCATTAAAGAAAACCTCAAAGGTTCTATCCTCTGGATTGTAATTTTCGCACTTAAATGTTGGTGCAACAGCAGCATCCATTCTAAATTGCGGATCTATGTCTTCTAAAGCCATTTTGTTTACCTATGTGTTAGTTGTTCCACCACGAATGTCGCCATCTCCCGATCCGACTTGCATGTATCTATGGTTGATACCTTGGACTCCCCATCCCTTTGTACCACCACCGCCACCGCCAGTAGCACCTTGACCGTTCTGACCTAGGTTACCGCCACCACCGCCAGATTCAGAGTCGCAACCATCGTTACCACCTCCTCCTCCACCGCCAGTTTCCTGACCGTTTTGACCACCATGTTTACCTTGACCGCCAGGATATCCTGCACCGCCACCTCCTCCACCACCAAGGGCTTGAGAGAATTGTTGATCAGTACCAGAGCATTGACTACCCTTCATACAACCATAATAGTATGTATTTGTGTATTCGCATTGGTTATTGATACCACCTCCACCGCCACCACCGCCACCTGCGATCATGCCAGCGTTGTCAAGAATGAAAGGTGTACCACCAGAGTATAATGCAGTCTGTCCATCTTGACCACCTTGTCCACCACGGTTACCACCATTACCACCTGCACCTGATATTTTTTTACCTGGATTTACTCTAAGGTATACTTTACCAGAGTAATTTCCAAGATCAACTCTTCTACGTGCACAATTTATAGTGATTGCACCTTTAATAGCTCCACTACTATAACCTGCACTGGATAGAATTGATGATAGATTTAGAGTGCTCGTACTATTTGAACTATCAACATAATTAAACAAAAAGAAATCACCTTCATGAATCGTTCTCCATGTACCACCTTCTTTAACATATACTGCCTTCGTATCTCTCCATGTACCACCAGATTTTATTTGTATATCTTCAACCGTTCTCCATGTACCACCATCCTTGACATAGGTATGGTTACCAAGGTACTGAGATATTGCCTGTGAATAAGGAACTGCCATAATTTAATTACCCATATTAGTACTTATAATGGATATCCCCATCGGATCCACCACTAGGATTACCTTGTGATATTGTTCTTGCACCATATGCGTTTTGTGATGATGTACCAAATGTTGTTGCAGTGATAGTGCCAACACCAATATTTAAACCATTAAGTAAGTTGGTGCTAGGATTATACACTAAATGACCATTATCAGTGTCAATGTATTGTCTTTGATATCCCGCACTATTTTGTGCTGAGAATGTTACCTGATAACTGGTACTGTCATTCTTCTCATCAATGTTGATGTTGTCTGCCTGTGTTGCTGTTCCAGATGTATCTTGGTTACCTGAAGTGTTAACGCCAGGTAGATCTATGCTTGCTGTTCCATCAAATGATACACCACCAATATTTCTAGCAGTCTGCAATGCAGTAGCAGTTCCTGCATTACCTGATACATCTCCAGTTACGTTACCTGTAAGATTACCAGTTACGTTACCTGTGATGTTAGCAGATAATGAAGTAACACCAGTGATAGATGTACAATGAACTGTTCCCCATTTCTGTGCGGTTGATCCTAAGTTGTAAGTAGCACCAGTACCAGATGGAATGATGTCAGAATCAACTACTGCATTAATGGTAAGTGAGTCACTTGAGTTACTACCAATATCTGTGTTACCATCAACTTGTAAATTACCATCAGTCTGAACATTACCAGAACTTGATGCAACTGTAAATTTATCAGTCGTACCAGATCTAACTGCAAAGTTTGCATCAACATCAACTGTGCCATTGAACTCAGTGGTTCCTGTAACGGTCAAGTTACCACCAAGTGTAGTGTTACCACTGTTTACATTCAATGCACCAGTGCCAGATATGTCGATACCTAATGAACTACCGAATGTTAAATCACCTGCTCCACTACCATCAATAGTAAGGTTAGCAGTATCAGTCAAACCGAACTTAATCCAACTATTGTCACTGGTAGACCAGTACCAACCTAAGTGATTACCACGACTAACATTATTAAGCAATGCATAGTCACCATTGTTAGCAGCAGTACCAGCACCAGGTTGTGAAGTTACCACATCAAATTTCTTAACACCCTCTGCATCAGCAGTTTCACCAGTGATTGTAATATCCTCAGCAGTAATTGACTTAGATACAGTCAAGTCTTGGTTAACTGCGACGAAACCTTTGAATACTGATTCTAGGTTAGCATCATCAACTGTGATCTTATCCCTAACAATGATCTCATCAAATACAGGACGTAAGTTTGCTGTTTCACCAACGATTGATAGTGATGGAGTATCAAGTGATGCTTCCTCACCAGTAACAGCAGAGATCCTAGTATTACCAATAAATAAGTCACCATTACTGTTTAAACCAGAGTAGAATGCAATACCTCCGTTCTCTTTCTGAGACTGTGCTAGTAAAGTTTCCTCGTCAGTTAGAACTCTGTTCTGTACGGATGGGAGACCAGTTGAGTAGTTTCCTGGTCCAAAACCTACATATTCAAACGTATGGTTTCCTGATCTTAGGATTGACGGACGACGTAGTTCTGTCTGTGTACCACCTGTATTATTAACAGGTATCATTCTTTCGTTCTTATCTACTTCATTACTCTCTCCATCTCTTGCTTCAAGTGTAATATAGTTAGCAACAGAACTATCAGTTGTAGATGAGTTTACATAAGCATTTCTATTCTCAAGAATGTAGTCAGCAATAACTTCTTTGGTTATGGATAATGACTTATCTTCTAGTCCTGTACCAATATTAGTTGTAGTAACTAAACCAACTGTAGTATTAGATGCAACAGATGTTGCTTCGTTTGGATCTTCTATTGGGTTGTCCTTATCTAATTCTGGATAAAGGTTGTTAATATTTTGTGAGAATGAGAACTGATCTACATTAGCATTAGAGGGAGATATACTACCCTTAATGACTGTCATGTAATAGATACCGTTTTGAACTGACTTGATTAGTTCTTGCTCAGTCTTGATGTCGTAGATATAATAAACATCCCCGTAAGACTGTCCCGTAGGTACGTTCCTTGGTTGGATAACATAACCATTGATAGGTTCTCTTGATAGAGCTGAAGGTGAGCTGTCTACTTCATATCTGACTCTATATGTCCTGTCTCTAGATGATCTATTATCAGGTACACGTTGCATGTATGATGCACCAGTGAATAGTGCATTAGCATAGAATGTATCATTACCAAGATGATAATGAATACCTCTATATCCTGTAGCCGCTTGGACTGTTGCTGAACCAGATGTGGCAGCAGTAACTTTTACATACCATGTATTCAACTGAATGAATCAAACTGTAATGGATGATTAGGGTCACCAGGTGTAAAATTCTGTGTAGTGATATTAGTATATGCACTATCAGCAGGTGTTGTAGTACCATCAGGTGTAATCAAGAGCAGCAAAGGTGACTGTATTTGATGATTCAATCAATGAAACATACAATACATCTTGCTTTCTTGCACCAATATTGAAACCTTGTAGTTTATATGGAGGCTTAGTAGCAGCAGAATTATATCCATAGAGATATAATCTAGTGTCAACAGGTCCGATGTATGACCATGTGATTGCACCATCACTGACTGTACCAGATGTATGTGTAGGAGCAGTTGAACCTGCTGTGACTGTACCAGATGCAGCAGCTAACTGAGCTGAATAATATGCATTACCATTGTATATACATGAATATCTACCAAGATCTGTGTTAAACGATGCACCACTTGTCCATGTAGAATTACCTGCTTGGGCATTGTACTGTACTTTTTGTACGTCTACAGCAACATATCCAACAGGAATTTCGTTAATTGTACTCTTAAAAGCAGTATCTGATGCATTAGTACTACCTCTATAACCTCTGTTAAGTGTTAAAACTCCAGTGCTACTATTGACTGCATCAACTTTATATGTCTCTACATTATCAATAGTGTTGAAACGTACGTAAGATCCCAGTGTTATGCCATGATTATCGTTGGCTGGTGTTGGAGTTGCCGTCTTATTGTCCTGAGTCACCGCCCATGTATAACCAGATGTAGTTGTGTACGTACGTGCTAACTTCTGTGGTGGTATAACGTGAGTAATTGTTCCAGCCTTGTCCTGGGTGAATGGGGCTGACTTGAATCCTTTTGCTCTTAACGCACAGGATCCGAAGTTTGAGTTGGAGTTGGTAATTGACTGGTCACCACCGCTAAGGGAAACAAAGTGATCAGCGAAACCAACAGCGAAAACAGATACTGCCTGTATAACTGCGTCATTGGATACTTTAACATGGAAATTTCGATATGCAGTTTTGTATATACTGTCTCCATCAGTATGTGAGCCAGCAATATATGATGAACCATCCCATTTAATGAATGCGTTATCATCTTTCTGAAGTGATACACCAGTAAACTGGGCAACAACCATAGATTTGAATCCAGTAGACTTAGATCCATCAGCGTGCATACCTTGCATACCCCATGTACTACGGAGTGAGCAGTTGAATATGTATGGTGATGAACTATCAACGTTATCAACTTCTACTTCAACAGTGGATCCAGTTGCAGTTGGGTTACCAGATGGTGCTCCTGTGGTAGGATCTTTAATAATATATCTGAATGTTGTGGTAGTTGGTATCTCACTGATATAATATGATCCATTAAATCTGGATGCATCAGTACCAGTCACACCACTGACAAGAACGGGAGTATTAACAGAGAACCCGTGAGGTGTTGTGGTTGTTACTTCAGCAGTTGTTGTGAATACGTTTGTGTTAACATAGTCAGTAACTACACTAGAAATTTGTTTAGGACCTGAAGTATTAGGACCTACGATTCTATTCTCTTCTACTCTTGACTGTAGTTCGTCAGCAGATAGTACACTGGTAGAGTCAGGAATATCTGAGAATGCTTTAGCAACCTTTTGATAGTATAGGTCTAGATCAGTTACATCTAACGCATTACCACCTGTATCTGTTACAGCAGTTTGTTTGTTTGCACCATCAGCATACTCAAAACANGTAAGTTTATGGTGAGAAAATGTTGGAGGTGATGATGCACTTGGTTGTGCAGGGTCTTTGTATACACCTGTGCTAGGACCATCGAAGAATGAGAACTGCCAGAAATAACATCCACCAGTTACACGGAAGATAGCACTGCCATCAATAGCACCAGCAGTTGGATCAGGAACATATAACGGTCTTAACTTAGTCTTTCTTAGATCCATACCCACGATGGATGTACCTCTAGGTACTATGACTCCACCTTCTACTGAGTTAAATCTGTATAAAATATTGTTTGGATTTACATTACCACTGCCATCAATAAGATCAAAGTCACTCGCATTTGATAATTCTGCGATATCACTAGGAATATATGCTGCTCCAGATGCATTTTTGCCTGGTCTGTTGTCAATAACATAATCACCAGGATATAATACAATACTAAATGCCTCAAAAGCATCATTATACTGTCCACTACGATATGAGAATCGTGCAGCTTCTAGTAACGCCCTTTGTATAGTCTTGAAAGGACGGTTAGGAGAGTTACCTCTATTATCGAATGCGTCTGATGCATCAAAATCATCAGAGTTGACATATAGGCAACGTCCAGTTTTTGATGTAAAGACGTTTTTTAGTCTTGTAAGTGCCATGAGTTTATGAAGCTATCTCAGCAGTCTCCTCAAATCCAATTAGAGTTGCGGTTACAGCTGCGGTTGATTTAACATAGATTGACTGATAAGCACCAAGTACTATCCCACCCAGTTCAAATATAGAAGCGTCATTAATTGACTTTTGTTTAACAATATATTGATGCTCTTGTATCGCTGATACTCCAGACACCAATAATTCAACACCATTAGCATCAATAAACTCAGTTGTAGGTGTTGTGTTTGATGCAGCAATCCTTTGAACGGTAGTTGCTACGGGTCTATGACGATTTTGATGTGATCTAGTGAGGTTATTGTTACCCAATTCCCTTACTTCTTGGTTAAGATCACGGAACTTTAATAGACTGTAATCTAAATTGTTCCTAAATTCATGGTTATCAAAGTAAATGATACCTCTAAGATTATCAAAAAACTTAATTCTACCAGAATTTCCAAGAGTTGTACCACTACCTGCGAATGATGTACCAGCAGAAGCAGTTGCACCAGATGTACCACCAGTATATTGGATGTCTCCAGATTGGGGATATAGAGCATCAGCTCTTGATAGTCCTCTTACCCATATTCTGTTGTTACTTGAATCCCAGTGCTGTACAAATGCAGTCTGTGATGTTGGAGTCATGGCAGGATTTGTCCATGTCAATGCTTCACCTGCTTGGAATGTACCAGTTACACCACCAACATCTACAACAATTGATGATGTATATCCTCCCTCAGGGAATGAAAAACCAAGATAATTTGATGGTGCACCAGGTTGTGATCCAGCAGCGTCTAATTGTATTACATCTGTCTGTTCAACTATTCCTACGTCAACTGCAGCTGCACCACCAGTATTATTTGATATTACTAATTTTGCACTCACCATTGTAGCACCAGGACAGGTGTAAAAAGGATATTCGTTAGCAGCAACAGCAAGAGAGTTTGCAGGTTGTGTATCGTTTGTGTAAGGTGTTACTGTTGGGGTGAATGAACCAAGAACACCATTTTGCTTAGTAGCCATGGTTAATTAAAGGAATGGAAGTAGACTTTTGCTCTGGACGTACCTCCAGATGTATTTGCATTTAATGTAGACTGATTACCAGTTATAGGGTCTGTAAGTACGACCTCTCTAGCAGTTATCTTACCACCTGTGCTTGTGACAGGGTTGGTAGTTGTAATTGCTAGGTCACCGTCAATGTTTGAATCACCAGATACATCTAATCTCTTCGAGGGAGATTTGGCAATACCTAGATTACCATTAGTATCTAGCACCATTTGGTCGGTGCCTGTGTTGTCAGTAAAGTGTAAACCAATACCAACTACACCTTTTTGTAAGATTAACTTACCTGCAGCAGCACTACCTGCTACAATAGTTGAACCTGTAGCATATATAGTTCCCTCAACTTCGAGGTTATATGTAGTAGGTGCTCTACCTACACCAAGTTTAGCACTAGAGGCTGATCCTAATTGAAAATCGCCTGTACCGTTGGCTGTGATGTTACCGCCAAATACTGCATCACCACTAGCAGAAGCCAGAGTGAACTTATTTGTAGCGATAGTAATGTCACCGCTACCAGTGATGGATGTGACCGCATCTATTGCTCCTCCTATGTTTATTCCAGTTGCGGCTGTTGTTATACGTGCTGAATCATTATGATATACTATTG
>FUFK010039180.1_pt1 | contig 11038 bp, 16 predicted proteins | sample 1021851 | NCBI WGS metagenome assembly FUFK01 (sample SAMEA51879418, study PRJEB19060) | metagenome
GAATTGCCTGAAAACATCTTGCGTATTATATCAGGTCTTTATGTTTTTTTTCTTATATCTTGCCTTGCCCTCTCGAAACATCAATTCCCGTTCCATATTCCCACTTACTGAGATTGTTGGCAAACCCCGTATAAAATTTATAACTATTATTTATACGACTACCTTTTTTTAATTCATAGTGCCTGACCATTTCTTTCAGCTTTTTTCTAGTCCTTTTATCAGGTCGTCTGGTTATGTATAATTTGTTTTTCATAATTATAGATTGCCATAGCTAAAAAATTATTTCAACAAAAAAATAAATTATTTTTTAAGTTATTGATTTTAAAGGAAACTTTCTTAGCTGAGAATGTAAAAAACCTAGAGCCAAAGGGCAAAAATTGCATTGGCTAAATAAGTCATTGATAATAAAGGGAAATTCAGGGTATTTTTGAAACGGGGCTATTTGGATTATAAAGATTGGCGAAATACCTAGAGATATTGGTATAAATTAGATAAGTATTTGTATTTGTTGGCTATTTTAGATAATGAGAGTAAATATATTAGTTATAAATTTTAGATATATATTTGTTAACTAGTGACATAATTCTGCCTTAATTGTATGAAATAATTTTAGCGAAGGTCTATATTAAATTTTAGATATATAGGTCATAGAATACTACCTATATCTAAAAGGGTCTGGTATGTATGTTGGATTGTGTTGGTGTAGGTCTGGAAGGTTTGGCAAGGTATAGGCGAGTACCGCCCCCACCCCCCACCCACATATATAGCAATGCCATACAAAATGGACAAGTTAGAGTGTTAACCAGTAGCTGGCCCGCTTGGAAGTTGACTGCAATGTATAGGGAAATATTGGGAGAGATAAAAAATGTTAACCAGTACCTTGCCCACTGCAAGTACAGGGTCGGGTGTTGTCGGTTCTGTGTTAACTTGTTATATTTATATAGTGTATACTAGGTATATAACCGCCCCCAGGGGGACTAATATTATTATACACCCTAATAACGGTTTTGTCAATAATTATTTTTATTATTTTTTTCTTGACAATTTGTTAACTAGATGGTATAATAGGGGTATATGAGTTTTTTACAAACAACAGATAAACAAAGAAAACGAAAACTAACAGAAAAGCAAGAGAAGTTTTTGTCAGCTCTTGCTGGCGAAGCCAATGGAGATGCACGAAAAGCCTTAACGGTAGCAGGATATGAACAAACATCATACTATGCTGTTCTAGACTCCCTAAAAGAAGAGGTAGTAGATGTTGCAAATAGCATACTTGCTCACAGTGCTCCCAAAGCGGCGGCTAAACTAGTAGATGTTCTTGAGAGTGACGCTCCCATACCACAAGTCGGTGCTAAGTTACAAGCCGCCCAAACTTTATTAGATAGAGTTGGCATCAGTAAAAGAGAAAGAGTTGACGTTAACCATAGTGTTACAGGTGGTATTTTTTTATTACCAGACAAAGAAGACATAAAAATTATAGATGGAGAAGTAGAAGACAATGGCACTGAAGCGTAGAACAACTTCAACAATACCATTTGGTTATAAAGAATCAGAAGAAGTCCAAGGATTTCTAGAACCTATCCCTGAACAACTCGAAGCGTTAGAAGAAGTTAAAGGTTACATACTAAACGGCTCTCTATCTCTTCGAGGGGCTGCAGAACAACTAGAATATAAAACAGGTAGAGGTATGTCAGCAGTAGGATTAAAGAAGATTGTAGACAAAGAACGAAGCAAGAACGGATTATTATCAAAGCATGGAAGAACCGCCTAAGAAAAAAAGAGGTAGACCAAAGGGTTCTAGTAGTCCAAGGCATCTAACTCGAGAGCATCAAGCACGATTACAAGCAGCTCGTGAGTTGAAAGCTAAAAAGAAAAAGATAGAAAAGTTAGAAGTAAAGCTATCACAAGAGCGTGGTAAGTTAAAAAACAAAAAAGAAGCTTTAACTTCGCCTGTTCTTACAGATACTACAAAAGAAAACTTACCTACAAAGGTAAAAGAGTTTATAGATGATAACAAAGAGTCTATTGTTTTTAAACCAAACAGTGGACCACAAACAGATTTCTTAGCTGCACCAGAACAAGATGTGTTATATGGTGGAGCTGCAGGTGGTGGTAAGTCATATGCAATGCTAGTTGACCCACTACGGTTTATGCACAGACCAAGCCACAGAGCTTTATTACTTAGAAGGTCTATGCCAGAACTACGAGAGCTTATAGATAAATCAAGAGAACTTTATCCAAAAGCTTTTACTGGGGCAAAGTTTAGAGAAGTAGAAAAGATTTGGAGATTTCCAAGCGGAGCTATGCTTGAGTTTGGATACCTAGACAGAGATGCTGATGTATATAGGTATCAAGGACAAGCTTATAGCTGGATTGGAATAGACGAGCTAACTCAGTATCCAACTGAGTTTCCACTTCAGTACTTGCAATCACGATTGAGAACAACTGACCCAGAGATTAGAACTTATATTCGGTGTACTGCAAACCCTGGAGGAGTCGGCGGAAAATGGGTAAAAAAGAGATATCTTGACCCATCGCCACCTAATGAAGCTTTTAAAGGTTCAGATGGATTAACTCGTAAGTTTATACCTGCAAGACTAGAAGATAACCCTTATCTTGCAGAAGATGGTAGATACGAACAGATGTTAGCATCACTACCACCAGTACAAAGAAAACAGTTAATGGAAGGTAACTGGGATGTTGCGGAAGGTGCAGCCTTCGCAGAGTTTGATACTGAGAAACATATTATACCTCCATTCCAAATACCTTATCACTGGATGAGGTACAAAGGTATTGACTACGGTTATGCAGCAGAGTCAGCTTGTATATGGGCTACTATTGACCCAGAAGATGATACAATTATAATTTATAGAGAGTTGTATCAAAAAGGATTGACAGGTGAAGACCTTGCAGAAGTTATAACTGAAATGGAAAAAGATGAACGCAAAAGTATACAAGGTGTTCTTGATACTGCAGCGTGGAACAGAACAGGAACAACAGGTCCTACAGTTGGTGAAACTTTAGTAAGAGCTGGACATAAACTTAGACCAGCAGATAAAAATAGAATACAAGGTAAAATACAAATACACGAAAAGTTAAAACCAAATAATAGCACAGGTAGACCAAGATTACAGATTATGTCTAACTGTGTAAATTTAATTAGAGAGTTACAAAGTATTCCTTGTGACCCTAATAGACCTGAAGATGTTGATACAAAAGCATCTGACCATGCATATGATGCATTAAGATATCTAATTATGTCTAGACCTAGAATGCCTAGTACATTTAGAGAGATGGGCGATATAAAACGATTTACACCTAGTGACCCAACATTTGGATATTGATATGCCAACATATACATTTAGAAATAAAAAAACAAAAGAAGTTTACGATATAGTTATGTCGTACGAAGATTTATTAAAATACAGAAAGAAACGAAACGTAGAACAAGTATTCCAACCTTATAAGGTATTTCGTTTAAATGACATGGGCGGCCCAGAAGATAGTTTTAGAGAGTGGTGCTTACAAGACTCAAAAGATATAGATACGAGTAAATCATTTAATTTTAGAAATAGTAAAGAGGAGTACTTATTTGGTNATGAAGAAGATAAATANNAANAANTGTTTAGANGGNAAGACTGTTNAANTNGGNTANTCAGATNTNGAATTAAANGTNCAAGCACCTGAGTTTAAAAAATCTAATATGACAGACTGTTATGGTCAATATACTCAAAGAGAGAACATGATTGAGATACAGCCTGGACTTTCTGATATAGACGAAGCAAATACATTAGTACACGAGATAGTTCACGCCTGTGTTTATATCTCGTCACTTAATACAGATGGGCAACCACTATCTAGCGATAATGACGAAGAAGTGGTAGTAAATAGCCTATCTAATCATTTAATTCAAGTTTTAAGAGATAATAAATGGTTATTACCATATTTATCGAAAAAATTACTTGACAAACCTAAATAATGACTGTATAATAGAATACAGGGATATATACAATATTAAGGGGAACTATGGTAGATTATACACAAGATAGTACACAAGACGAACCAATGTCAGCAGAAGATATGGAAAAAGAGCAGGAAAAGTCTAAACTTTCCTCTTATATCTATAGAAAATTTTATGACTGTGAAACTGCTCGTAGGAGTGATGAAGACAGATGGTTAGAAGCTTACCACAATTATCGTGGCAGATATTATAAAAATGTTAAATTTAGAGACCATGAAAAGTCTAGGGTCTTTGTAAAAGTAACAAAAACTAAAGTATTAGCAGCTTACGGACAAATTACGGATGTTCTGTTTTCTGCCAACAAGTTTCCCATCTCCGTAGAAGAAACTAAAATACCAGAAGGTGTAGCAACTTTTGCACATCTCAATCCCCTAAAAGAGCAGCTAGGTGACGGTCTTCAGCAACCCGACCCAACTATCGAAGGAAATATGGGAATGGGTACAGAGACTCCTGCCCCAACACCAATGGCTACTCCAATTGGTTTTGAAGGGGATGGGAAAGCCTTAGAGCCTGGAACTACATTTGAATCTTTAAATGAAGATTTTTTAGCATCTCTTAAAAAAGAGTATGAAGGTGCAGATTTACAAGAAGGTCCTGCACCTATGCCAAATATGGCTCAAATAAAACCAGCTCAAATAGCAGCTAGGAGAATGGAAAGACTTATTCACGATGAGATAGAAGAATCTAATGGCTCTAGTGAATTAAGAAATGCGATATTTGAATCAGTATTATTAGGAACTGGAATTGTAAAAGGTCCTTTTACCTTTCATAAAACACTACATGTATACGATAAGAATGAACAAGGTTTTAGACAATACAATCCAAAACAAGTAAAAGTTCCAAAGTTAGAACATGTAAGTCTTTGGGATTTTTATCCAGACCCTAATGCAACAAATATTGAAGAATGTGAGTTCACAATTCAGCGACATAAATTTAATAGAAATCAATTAAGGAATCTGCTGAACAGACCATTCTTTGATAAAGAAGCAGTAATTGCTACTTTAGAAGATGGCCCTAACTATCAAGATAGAAGTTTTGAATCTAATTTAGATTTAGGTGATGAAACTTATGAATCAAATGAAAGTAATTCTAGATTTGAAGTTCTTGAGTATTGGGGTATTATGGATGCAGAATATGCAAGAGAAGTTGGAGTAGAGCTTGGCGATGAAATTGATGATTTAGATGAAGTCCAAGTAAATGCATGGATATGTGGAGATAAACTACTAAGAGCAGTAATTAATCCATTTACACCTTATAGACTACCATATCATGCTTTTCCATATGAAAGAAATCCATATAACTTTTTTGGTATTGGAATAGCAGAAAACATGGATGATAGTCAGCAGATTATGAATGGTCATGCAAGAATGGCTATTGATAACCTAGCAATGTCAGGTTCATTAGTATTTGATGTTGATGAGTCTGCTTTAGTTGGTGGACAATCAATGGAAATATATCCGGGTAAGATATTTAGAAGACAAGCAGGAATGCCCGGACAAGCAATACATGGATTAAAGTTTCCAAACACATCACAAGAAAACTTGATGATGTTTGACAAGTTTAGACAACTTGCCGATGAACAAACTGGTATACCTAGTTATTCACACGGTCAAACAGGTGTTCAAAGTATGACAAGGACTGCTTCAGGTATGTCTATGCTACTAGGAGCATCAAGTTTAAATATTAAAACTGTTATCAAAAATCTTGATGACTTTTTATTAAAGCCATTAGGAGAATCATATTTCCAATGGAACATGCAATTTTTAGAAGATAAGTTGGATGTAAAAGGTGATTTAGAAGTTAAAGCTACTGGTACAAATAGCTTGATGCAAAAAGAAGTACGAAGTCAAAGATTGACTATGTTCTTACAAACTGCACAAAGTCCAGCTATTGCACCATTTGTTAAGATTTCTAAATTAGTTAGTGAACTTGCCTATAGCTTAGATTTAGACCCTGATGAAATACTCAATGACCCTGAAGAAGCAGCTATTATGGCACAAATAATAGGAATGCAAAATGCTAGACAAGAAACTGGCGAAGGAACTCAACCCCTTGGTGAACAATCCCCAACAATGGGCAGCCCTGAAGGGTCACCTGTTGAACCTCAAGAACTTGGCAATACGGGAACTGGTGGTGGCAACATCGGAACAGGAAATGTACCGGTTGCAGGGGAAGCTGAATTTACTGGGCAAGTTGGAGGAGCTTAACCTACAGGTTAGAGAAGCATTAATAAGAAAAGAAGAGGGATAAAAATATGTTAGATTTATTAGATACAATTTTAAAAATAGTAGGTGTAGTACCATGGATAGTTTCAATCTGTTCAATGATTGCTGCATTAACACCAACACCATTAGATGATAACTTAGTAGGTAAAGCTTATAAAGTTATTGATTGGTTTGCACTTAATATAGGAAGAGCAAAGGAGAAATAATATGACATTACTATCAGATGATAGACAAACTTACAGTTTAGCTGGTAAAGTAGTTTCAGGAATAAAAAAGTTAGCAAAAAAACTACAAGATAAACATAGACAAAAAGTAAGTAAAGAAGCTGCTGCAATTGATAACACAAGATACTTTGATTACGAAGATGCTATTAGAATGTTGGATGATGGAGATATAACTATTGCAGAAGCAAATCAAATGTTAAAATCTGCTGGGTATCCATCAAAAGATGTTCAAACTTTTACAAAAGCTTATAGTGGTTTGAAAGGTAGAAAAACAGACCCAAGAATGAAAGAACTAGAACCTCCTACACAAAGAGAAGTAGATGATATGCTAGACGAAGCAATGGAAAGAGGTGATTTTGTTAAAGGTGGATTACTAGAACAAGACAGATATGAACTTAAAGATGGTGGTGACCCTAATCCGGGTATAACAGCATTAAGAAAAGAAGCACCTGAAGTAGTAGAACGAATGGGATATGAAGATGGTGGTATGCTTCCAGACGAAGAAATGGAAGATAATTATTTAGATTTTATAATTGACGAAGCATTAGATGAAGAAGAAGAAGATATGCTTATGTCAAAACTTGAACAAGACGAGCAACTATCTATGCTATTTGATAAAGTAATAGAAGTTGCTTCAGAATTTGCTGGGTCTGGTCCTGTAGAAGGTCCGGGTTCAGGAGTCTCCGACAGTATACCTGCAAGGTTGTCTGATGGAGAATTTGTCTTTACTGCAAAAGCTACAGAACAAATCGGAGCTGATGAATTGATGCGAATGATGAAAGATGCTGAAGCTGCTGCAGAAAGACAAGGTATGGTAGATGGTGGACTTAACTCAATGATGGAAAATGATTCTGATGAAGATTTGGAAGAATCTGAACAGGAAATTAGAAATCAAATGATGGGAGTCAACCCTCGCTACCAATAAGCGATAGAGCTACCCTATTAGCGTAGGCACTCTATTATATTAACCCTTGAGGCGACCTTTACAAGACAAGCCCTGCACGTGCACAACGCAGCTACCTTGTTAATGAAGCCCTGACTAGGAGAAAGAATATGACTAATGAAGTCCAACAAGAGGAAACGCCAAATCCTTATAATAAAAATAAATCTTGGCATGAAGGCGATGTAAAACCTTTTGAATCATCAGAAGGACTATACTTTGATAAGCCAGAAGATAAGAATAAATTATTCAAATCTAATAGCATTGAAGAAGCAGTAGACCCAGATAATGTTGATGTAGAAAATTTGGAAACTAAAAAGGATACTCCTTATAAAAGACCAAACTACAAAAAGCGTTATGATGATTTAAAAAAACATTATGATAGTAAACTTAATGAGTTTAAAGTAAGAGAACAGGAACTTATAGAAGAAGCTACTAAAAATAGAACTGAGTATATAGCTCCTAAATCTCCAGAAGAACTAGAAGAGTTTAAAAAAAACTATCCTGATGTTTACGAAGTAGTAGAAACTGTTTCACACATTCAAGCTGAAGAAAAATCAAAAGATTTAAAACAAAAGCTTGAAAGATTACAAGAACGTGAAAAAGAATTAATACGAAAAGATGCAGAAAAAAGGTTAATGGATAGACATCCTGATTTTGAAGATATTAGAAACAGCGATGACTTTCATGAATGGGCAAAAGAGCAACCTACATTCTATCCAAGATTGGATATATAGTAATGCTAGTGATGCCGATTTAGCCTCAAGAGCTTTAGATTTATTTAAAAAAGATTTTGGTATTGATGTTCCTAAAGAGACTAAGTCATCTTCTAGGACTAGAAAATCTGCTGCTGATATGGTATCAACTAAAACAACAACAGTTGAACCTAAACAGGAAAAGATTTGGTCCGAAAGGGAGATTGCTGCGATGAGCATGGATGAATTTGATAAGTACGAAAAGGAAATATCAGAAGCTATGCAAGATGGCAGAATCACAAAGTAAACTATTATAACATAAAGGAGAGAGTATCATGGCTCAATATTTTGAACCCTCAACCGATACCGATGCTAACTTTGCTAACTCCGTAAGTGGACAAACTAATAGTTTCTTCCTACCTAGTATTTATTCTAGAAAGGTTTTAAACTTTTTTAGAAAGAGCTCAGTAGTAGAAGCTATTACAAACACCGACTATGCTGGTGAAATATCTGCTTATGGAGACTCTGTAAAGATTATTAAAGAACCTGTAATTTCTGTGTCTGATTACACAAGAAATTCAGATACAACTGAAACTAGACTAACAGACCAAGAACTTACTTTGGTTGTTGATAGTGCTAAAGCTTTCAAATTCATCGTAGATGATATTGAAACTAACATGTCACATGTNAACTTNAAAGAGGTTGCTNCATCATCTGCTGCATATGCATTAAGAGATTCATATGACGCTGCTGTTATTGCAACTATGTTCTCAGGAGTTTCAAGTTCATCACCAGACCACGTCTTAGGTTCTGACAGTGCTACTGATTTAGCTGCTGGAACTTTTGATGGAACTGGTAACTTGGACATTGGTTTTGGTACTAATGAGCATGACCCAATAGACGTTATGGCTAGAATGGCAAGACTATTAGACGAACAAAATGTTCCTGAAGAAGGAAGATGGTTCGTTGCTGGTCCTGACTTCTACGAAGTTCTAGGTCAAGCTTCATCTAAGTTGNTATCTGTAGACTTCAACGCAGGTCAAGGTTCAATTAGAAATGGATTAGTATCAAGTGGAAAACTAAGAGGATTTGANATGTACAAATCTAACAACATTGCAAGTACATCTAATGCTGCTGGTAAATGTTTAGGTGGACANATTTCATCTACTNCAACTGCTCAAACTATTNTTTCAACAGAAACATTAAGAGACCCAACATCGTTTGGTGACATAGTTAGAGGATTGCACGTATACGGAGCAAAGGTTTTAAGACCAGAAGCTCTAGTATCAGCTTTCTACGGAATTGATTAATAATCAATAAGGGGGAGGCTTCGGTCTCCTCCACTTTTATAAGGAGATAAAATGGAAGGAAAAATAGNACATTATGAAACTATTCAAGAAAAAGAAAAAGTATGTCTTGAAATGGTTGGTTACAATGAAAGTTTAAAAGAAAAAGATAAAGTGGAGAAATAAATGTATTCAAGAAAAAAAATGGTTCATGGTGGACCACATCCTGAAGAAAATAAAAAGAAAAGAAAAATGATGAAAAAAGGTAAGATGGTTAATAGAATCATGTATGCCGGTGGTGGTGACGTTTTAACACCTAATTAAAATGAAAGTTAAAGCACCAAAAGGTTACCATTGGATGAAACAAAAAAATGGTAGCTATAAGTTAATGAAACACAAAGGCAAGTTTGTAAAGCATAAAGGTGCTAGTTTAACAGCAAACTTTGCTATACAAAAAGTACATACAAAATAATGGCAACAACATATTTAGATTTAAGTAATGAAGTTTTAAGAGAACTAAATGAAGTAGTATTAACATCTGGTACATTTGCTTCAGCTACAGGTATTCAAGGATTTGTTAAAGATGCAATTAATAAATCATTGTTTGATGTAGCTAATGCAGAACCACAATTACCGTTTTTTAGTGCTGGAGTAAGTGGTAGTACAGACCCTTTTTATGGTAATGTAACTGTCGCTACTGTAGCAGGACAAAGATGGTATACATTAAAAGCTAGTAGTTCTAGTATAACTACAGATTATGCTGCAGTTGACTGGGATGATTTTTATATTACTACTATAAATGTAAGTGGTGAGTCAGCTCCTTTTACATCTACAGGGTTAAAATATTTAACACTTGCAGATTGGAAAAGATATTATCGAGATGCAGAAAATGCAGACGATGCTGATAGTCAATCTTATGGAGAACCTAAATATGTATATAAAAGTCCAGACCATAGAAAGTTTGGACTAAGTCCTATACCAGATAAAGTTTATAANGTNCATTTTTATGCNTTTGAAAAACCTACAGCCTTATCAGCGTATAATGATACTATACCAATGCCAGAACAATACAGTAATGTATTAACAGCTNGAACTAGATATTATGTACATCAGTTTAAAGAAAANATACAACAAGCTGCTATGGCATTAGATGATTATAGAAAAGCTTTACGTCATATGAAAAGTAATTTAATTAATCCACAGCCAAAGTATATGACAGATGATAGGAGATATTTCTAATGGCAGCATCTATGCCATTTTCAGTACCACTACAAGGTGGTCTTAATAAATCTACTAACTCGTTAGCATTATTAAGAACTCCCGGAGTTGCAACAAAGTTAAGAAACTTTGAGGTATCTATTGAAGGTGGTTATAGAAGAATAAATGGTTATACTGTTTTTGGTGGTGGTAGTGCTGTTAGACCTAATACTGCAGAAGATATAGAAGGTTTAGCAGTATATGCAGATGGTGTAGTTGCTGTAGCAGGTAATGATATATTTTTTAGTCAAGACGGTACAAGCTATTTACAAATAAATAAAGCTAGTGTTGATGCTGCTGGTGATAATTTTAGTACCTTTTCAGGTCGTAGTGAGTTATCATTAACTAACATAGACCAATGTGAGTTTGCATTATTTGAAGGTACTTCAG
>FUFK010019425.1_pt1 | contig 11035 bp, 12 predicted proteins | sample 1021851 | NCBI WGS metagenome assembly FUFK01 (sample SAMEA51879418, study PRJEB19060) | metagenome
TCTTTCAGATGTAAATTTATTAGCATAATCTACATTCTCTTGTTTAATATCTACAGAAAGAACCTCACCATCATAATAGTTTATGAAGTCATCAAAGATNTATGTACTAGCACCATCATCACCCAAAGCATAAGGACTACTAACTGGTGTATGATCTCCTCTCATACANCCTGTTTCTACAATNAAGTAATTACTTTTATCTTTCTTTTCATCTAANAANTTAAAAATAATTTCAAAGGAAGTTGCTCTATCTCTAATAGGATTTTGCCCTTCTGGTTTTAATAATCTAGCAAAAAATTTGCTACTAAATCTTTTTGAATAAGTCATGATAACTCCCTATGTTCAATAATACGATACTCTTCTAATACATCAGCATTTCTTTCATAGAAAATTTTACAATTCTTATGCTGTGCTTTATATAACCAAGGAGCAGTNTGCCCANNNTTTCTGGTTCCACCCCAAGATGGNTCTGAATACNANNTCAATCCAGTAACATCCACAAACTTTTCCTAACTTNTTACGCATTCTAAACATAAGATCATGNTCATCCATATCTTGTGGAGAGAATGCTTCATCAAAGTANTTAAGTTCCTTAAGATCTTCTAAGTTTATCATAAGAGGACCACGATTAACAGTGCCTCTTACAGCAAACACATCTCTAGNNATNTTACTTTGATNTGCTTCATCACATGGTTCTACTATNTTACACCAATCAGTATCAATATCCTCTTTCATACCAATATAAGGAGAATNAGGATTNAAGACATANTTATGTGCTGTTCTAGCAGTNACAGCAAAGACATCATCAAATNCATTAAATGGTTTNCTTAGTCTTTCATTCCAACCATCTTCATTAACAATCATATCATCCTGAACTATTATAACATACTTGCCAATTGCTTCCTTTAGTCCAATATTATTAGCTTTGGTTTCAAATACATTATCAGCATACTTAACTGTTAGTTTATTTGCTAAAGAAGAATCTCTCATATACTCAGATATAACTTTCTCTGTATTATCAGTACATCCATCTATNACTAATATTAATTCATAAGAACCCTTAGTATTATTCTCAATACCTGTTAATACATATTTGATNAATTTTTCTTGATTATGAACTGTAAGAATAATACTATCAACAATATCTTCCTTTATATAATCAACATCATCTTTTATCTTTAACATAAAAGTATCAATTGGTCTGTAAGGTTGAACCTCACCTTTACTCATTCTTTCATACCAGTAATCAGCATTACATTCAATCAAATTACGAATATTAGAATCAACAACTGATAGACCATCNCTNACTGCCATNTTGGTAAGNATACTTTGNTCATGNCNACANNCTTNAAANNNNTCATCTTCTTTNAGATTNGAGAANCCANTCATATCACCACCAACNTTTTCATCTAAACACCATTCTAACCACTCTNTNAATATTTCTTTTGNTTNATCACATACTTTCCANAAAGTAAAACCTGCTTCNAATTGTNTTGACTCATGNTAATCCTCTTCATCACAATNCATATAAACAAAACAATCTTTCTTTGTCATATCTCCATTTCTTGAACCACCAAGTGGTANAAGACANGGATCATCTNCCATANNTTNATCAACAAATTGAAAAATATCTGGNTGAAAAATATCAAGAGTNTCTATGAAAAANATCTTATCACCCTCTTGAAGATNTTCCATNGTTTTTAAAATAAAATATGGTTTCCATGCAAACCAACCATAATTATTTTCAGANGACATCCACTCTGGATTNTGTTTATANAGATCTGATTCTAANAGATCTNNATCANTATATCCAATAAAATTANCANCACATTTNTGTGAATGTCTATNAAGAAANTTCTGTCCTNTTTTATATTTCTTGTCACCAAAGGCAACNGTAACAANATTCCAAGTCATANTAATTAAGAAGGAATTATTTTCCAATGAGAAGGATATAANTCCTTTAATGATTTATGNGCATTATTAGGACCAAACCAAGTATCAGGTGCTATTACAGTNCCTGTNTTTGCTAACCATGCACCCCACCATGAATAGGTAGANTTAGATATTATAAAGTCACTACACTTAGTCATTAAATATAAGTCATGATAAGATCCATTTCCCTCTGATACTATAAATCTATTATCAACAAATAATAACTGCTCCATACACCATTCAGTATCATCTGAAAATATAACTACTTGCTGATCTCTAGGAAAATGACTCAATGCTTTTTCATAATAATCTAAAGAAAGATTATGATGATTCATTGAGTTTCTAAGATAATCACCTCTACGAATATGAAGTGCAATAGGTTCTTCAAATAGTTCTATAATATCTTCACACTCATTTACTATGTGATCTTGAAAAGTAAATTCTTCTCTAATCTTATCTTTAATATGTGTAAAGTATTTCTCTGTTTGAAAGAAACCAACTAGATTTGTATCTCTTTCAGGATTTAATTTAAGAAATGATTCATCAAATTCATATGTCCTTTCATGTAAATCTTGTGCTGGTATGAAACCAACATTCTTTGGATTGATTTTAAAAGCATCAAATAATTCAACTCTTAATCTATTGCCTAATGCATCTACCATGACATCATCATGTTTAGGAATACAGCATGATGTTCCTATACCTTCAGCAACTCCTAATGCACTAGCNTANTGAAACATCTGNTTTCCTAATTGACCTAACTTACCAAGATAATTAAAACCTATCATTTGTATTTCTTCAGATAATCTTGATTGGTATAATATTGCTTCAACTGATCTTTGTTCATCCTTTGAAGTGATTCCCAAAGATTAGTATTGTTCTGCATATATGGATTATTATACCATGAATTTTCACCTCTGGCATGTTCTAAATGATACACCCAGTCATTTATTCTACTAACATTATAACCTAAAGTTGTGAATCTGTACAATCTTTCTGCATCTTCAGGTCCCCATGATTTAAAGTTTTCATTCTCCATTCCACCTTCAATATAAGATTTAGTTTTGAAGAATTGAACATGACCTGATTGTGCATCATAATCTTTACTCTGTCTTTCTAAGATNTCAAACTTACAATCATTAGATAAAAAATCACTNACTAATTCATCATCTGCAAATATTTGTTTCTGCCACATNCCTTGTCCATATGGATAGACTAAATCATATTCACCCTTACACATCTCCTGTGCTTTGACATAGGTATCTATTGGCAACAAAACATCAGAGTCATAATTAGCAACAACATCTGTTTCAACCATTGCTAACATCTCATTTAAATATCTCATTCTATAGAAAACAGAATCATCTGGAACTTGATGAACATGTATTAGATTTTTAATTGAGTCTTCTACATATTCACTGATCTGTGGTAATGCTGATTCTTTGAATACAGACTCTNTATCNACCTCTTTTAAAATTACTTTAGTATCAAAATTTTCTAATAGAAAACAACATACTGTAATTACATTTCTNAGTCTATCATCTGACTCTATCTTTACAGGAATAATAAAAGTTGTGTCTTTAAGATCAATCATGATATTTTTTCAAATACTCTTGAGTATTGTAATAATTTTTAAGTTCTTCTTCACTTAAACTTCTTATGTCTTCCATAAGTTTTAAGTTGTCATGAAAGTATATATTAGTTCTCTCAGAGTCATCTCCTCTTGAATGTTCTAGATGATAAACCCAATCAATNACNCTACCAATATTATATCCTAGTTTAGGAAATCTATAATGCTTTTCTTCATCTTCAGGTCCCCATGCTTTAAAATTTTCATTCTCCATTCCACCTTTAATATATGATGTTCTNTTAAAAAATTGTGCATGTCCCCACTGTGCTCTGTCCTTNTGAGAATGATTTTCAAAGATAGAAAAATCAAAATTCTGATTTAGAAAATCACTTACTAATTCATCAGATGCAAATACTTTCTTCTGCCACTTCACTTGATTTTCTTGTGTACCAAAACCAAATGGATAAACTAAATCATATTCACCCTTACACATTTTCTCTGCTTTAAGATATGTAGATACAGGTAATAAAACATCAATATCATATGCTGATACTACATCAGTATCACACTTACTTAATAACTCATTAAAGTATCTTGTCTTATGAAAGAATGAGTCATCAGATTCCTTCTCAAAATAATAACTTATATTTGATGCATCACCTATAAATTCTTTGATTTGTGGTAATGCTTCATTCTCAAATACAGGTTCACTATTAACTTCTTTAATTAAAATATTAGTATCAAACTTACTCAACAGAAAACAACAAACAGTGATAGCATTTCTAAGTCTATCATCTGATTCTATTTTTACTGGGATAATAAATGTTGTATCTGTTAGATTATGTTTAGTCATCTAATGCAATCCAATCATCTGGAAATAAGTCACTCAAATCTAAGTGTGACATTTTAGATCCAAACCATTTCTTAGGTGCAACAACTGGACCTTTACCATTTTGTAACCATGCACCCCACCACCCTAATGTGCTAGGAGCAAGAATAGCACCTTGACATAAAGACATCAGACAAAGATCTGTGTATGGCACACAAGAATGTTTATGTGTTCCATCACCCTCTAAACATAGATGATCATANNTTGGAACATCAGTGTTAAGTAAGAATCTATCATCATCAAAATATGNTTGTTCTGCACACCATTCTGGATCATCAGTGCATACTAAAATATTAACATCATCATCAAAATATTTTCTTGCTCTATCATAATAATCAAATGAAACTATAGGATGATAATCTTCTCTACCTACATTATCTCCACGTCTTACATGTAAGAATATTATTTTTTCATACTGATCTATAAACTCTTTGCAAGGTTGTAGTATATCATCTTTAAATTCAAAGTCTTCTCTGATTTCTTTTTCAATATGTTTGAAATACTTTTCAGTCTGACAGAAACCATCTAGGTTAGATCCATCTTCAAAATTATCAAATAACTCTTGATCAAAATTATGACCTGACTCTCTTACATTAGGTGTAGAATTTAATTGTTGTATATTCTCATAACTAAACATTGCCTGTGGACTATTGTTAGCATTAACAAAACCCTCATGCTTTAGATGTTTTAATTTAAAAGGATGATGAATACCATAGTTAGCATAAGTATGATGATCATCAGGAGGAATACACCACTCATATCCATGATGAGCAGCAATACCTCTTAGTGCAGCATACTGAAATAACTGATTACCAAATCTACCATTGGTTCCCAATCTATCATATCCAATCATAAATCAATCCTATAAACTTTTTCATCTGGTACTTCAAATAATATTCTAGCATCACATTTATCTTTGAGCAAATCATCTGAAACATATACTTTGTATCCAAGATCTAAAAATTCTAAACACAATTGATATTGTTGACTCTCTGTAAGGATATCAGTACCAGGTTTATATGCTATGTAGTCAAACCAGAAAGGAAGATCATCTGAATTATCATTTATGAAATAATCTTTTAAGAATAATAAATGTGCTTTATTAAAGTTATCAGTTGTAGTTCCTATATTATGTTCTACACCAACCTTTTGTGCATAAGATGCAAAAGCACGATTATCTCTAGGGAAACAAGGACCACCAAAACCAAATCCAAAATTCATATACTTATTTCCTATTCTACTATCAGATCCTATTGAAGATAGGACAGTTTCAATCTCATCATAAAGATTAGATTGTGCTAATACTTGACCTATCATATTAGCATAACTGATCTTTGTGGTAAGAAAACAATTAACTGCTATCTTTGTTATTTCTGCTGCCTTTGTACTCATAAGATGAATAGATGGTTCTCTATATCCATACTGTATTTTTTTGTATATGTTTACTAAGTTTCCTTTATGTTTACCATCTCCACCAAGTAAAACCATNTCAGCATTCTGAAGATCTTTAATNATAGATCCTTGTGCNATAAACTCTGGATTATAGAATACACTTATACCTGTTTCACTCAATCTATCTTGAAAGAAATCACAATCACCAGGATTAGTTGTACATCCTATGACTAAAGATTTATTAGACAGNTCTTTATCCCATCCATATTTTAAAATATCACTAACTACATCATCAACATTACTTACATCATAAGATCCATTNTCTAATGATGGTGTTAAAACTAATGTAAAAATTATATCTGATTCTTCTATAACTCTTAAATTATCTGTAGTNAATTCTATNNTTNTAGCNNTNNNAAGATACTGACCAACNANAGGTTCAGTAGTAGTNACTNCNCCNNNNTGAAGNNCATNTATNTAATCTTCACGAACATCTGATGCTATGACAGAATATCCAGCTTTGTCCATTANCAAAGCNAGGCAGAGTCCAAGTCTGCCTGCGCCAATTAAACCAATTTTCATAATGTGAATGTTGGAATAGGATTCATTTTATGTGCATTCATTCTAGCATATTCTTCTAGAACTTTCAATCCTGTTCCTTTACCTGTCTCCATTGCTTCTTCAAGTTCTGAATAAGTAGCACCTAATTGATCTTCATCAGTTCTACCATCATCCCATAATCCATCAGTTGGTTTTGCTTCTATAATTCTTGAATCTACACCTAGAGATTTACCTAAGTCCCAAACTTCTGATTTATATAAGTCTGCTATTGGTGCAATATCTACACCACCATCACCATACTTAGTGTAGAATCCTACACCATAATCTTCTACTTTATTTCCTGTGCCAACTACTATACCTTTATATTGACCTGCAAACTGATATAGAGTTACCATTCTTAATCTAGATCTTGTATTAGCAAGTGCATGTTTATCAGTAGCATACCTTTCAAGATCATTTGTAAATGTATCAAAAGTATTTGTTAAATCAACTTTTACTGTTTTAACATTAACATANTTTTCAGANAACCATTTAAGATGTGCATCTGATAATGACTCTTGTTCTGGTTTTTGATGTATTGGCATACCTAAAGCAAATACANNATATTTTGTNTCTGCTGCAAGAGTAGATGCAACTGCTGAGTCAATGCCACCTGAGACNCCAACAANAAAACAANTCATACNAGANGACTTNATATAGTCTGCCATCCAGTCTGTGATGTTAGTTTTTAATTTAGAATAATCAGTAATTCTGTTCATGGTTAGTTTGGATAAAGTTTTTCAATAGAGTTAATAAAGTTTTTAGCAACAGTATAATATGTGCCTTTATTTAACGCATATTCATACCCTTCTTTTTGTTTCTTCTTCCTTGCACTTTCATTGTGTANGTAGAAGTCAACTTGTCTTTGTAAGTCCTCATAATCTTTAACATAGACAGCAACCCCATCAGTTGCTTCCTCTGCCATTTTACAATCAGTAAGAACTACACATCCATAAGCAATTCCTTCAAATGTTCTTTCAGTTGGTAAACCATTCTTGATGTTATCATCTGAATTAAATCCTAAACATATTTTAGAATCTAAGAATGCTTTTTGCAACCTCTCCTCCTCATCTAAGAAAGGTGGCCAATAGTGTACAAAACAATTATACTTCTCTGCTAATTTATTTGTCCACTCTGATTTATATTGACAACCACAAAATCCACAATCATATTTGTCTGTTCTTTCTGTTAGCACTTCATCTAATTCTTCTGGATGAACACCAGCAGCAAATGGTAAATCAATATGTTCAGTTTGTCCTATGTAGGTACTATAATATTCTGGAAAATATCCTTCCCCATATTGAGGACTTCTATAATACTCTCCAGTGAATGCTACTTTCTTAAATGGAAATGGTCTTTGTGGTTTCCAATAATGTTTGTAAAGAACATTATGAAATGTCCAGAANAACCATACTGTCTTTGGAAATCTTTCAGCAAGTCTATCAAACTCACTTACCCAATCATATCCTGCTGCATTAAGTTGATCATAAAAATTATCACATAAAAGAAAAATCTGATCATCAGCATCATCTACATGATCAAAATCAATCAACTCAGTTACTTCCAAACCATGCATNTGGAATGAACCTACAAATTTAGTTGTCATAAAATGATGAGTTCCTTTGGTTTGAAACAAAGGAGTATTGATCATGAAGACCTTATTGATCTTTGCCATTTCAAACTGTTACTTCTAATCCTAAAGCTTGCTTGTCCATTTGTTCAATTTCAACATTCATAAGATATTCATTTTGAACCTGTCCATTAATCCATGCATATGTTCTAGATAATCCTTCTTCAAGTGTCATGGTATAATCCCATCCTATAGCTTCTCTAATCAAATCATTGTTTGAGTTTCTTCCTCTAACACCTAGAGGAGCATCTAACTTATGTCTCTTAGAAACTGCTTTACCTGAGACTTTAGCAACCTTATTTACAAGTTCATTGATAGTTACCATTTCTTCTGAACCAATATTAACAGGTCCTATAAAATCAGAATCCATTAATCTTCTTGATGCTTCTATACACTCATCAATATAAAGGAAAGATCTTGTCTGTTCTCCATCTCCCCATACTTCAATACCACCACCTACATCAGGAAGTTTTGCTACTTTTCTACAGATTGCTGCTGGTGCTTTCTCTCTGCCTCCTTGCCAAGTCCCTTCAGGACCATAGATATTATGGTATCTAGTGACTCGTACAGGCATAGCATAATTACGGTGATAAGAAAAATAAAGACGCTCGGAGAAGAGTTTTTCCCATCCATATTCTGAGTCTGGGTTGGCGGGGTATGCTGATGATTCACGACAGTCAGGATTATTAGGGTCAAGTTGATTATGTTCTGGATACATACATGCTGAACCAGAGTAAAATATTTTAGTTTTATTTACATCTAACTCTTCATTTAATATTCTTTGTTGTTCTAATATATTCAAGTTAATTGTTGCTGAGTTTTGCATGATGGCAGCATCATTTTCTCCAGTAAATACAAAACCTGCACCACCCATGTCAGCAGCAAACTGATATATCTCATCAAATGATTCTCCACCTATTCTAAGAATGTCTTTGACTAATGAGACTTCCCTTAGATCTCCTTTAACAAAATCATGAGCTTCTGTTTGACTGAACTCTGGATACTTTTGATCTACTCCTCTGACCCAGTATCCCTCAGAACGCAGTCTTCTAACCATGTGACTACCAATAAAACCACCAGCACCACATACTAGTGCTTTCTTAATATCTGCCATTTAAATTTGTGTAAGTACTTTGTATATATTATATAAGAAAAAAGAGGTTATGTAAACCCTTAATCTATATCACCATAATGTTTTTTAAGAGTATTAACTAGTTTGTCTAGTCTTGCTTCCAATACTGATACTCTATCAGAGTCACCTTCTTCTGTGTCATGATGACACTTTGGATGTGCTTCTGCTTCTAATGCTTGTAATCTTTTTTCTACTTCTACATCATACTTAGACATAGAAGCACCACTTGCAGACTTTGCTGCTGAACCTTTTGCTGCCATTTGTAATTAAATATCTGTCTTATTTATCACACACATAACANGGTACACCAGCAGGATCTAACCACTTTGTATATTCAAAATCNTCTATAGCAGTNTTGAACTGCATAAAATTATCACAGAGGTACATATCTTTATAACCATTATGATTGTTCCACTTCTGAATACGATAATCAGGATGACCATTCTCTAAGAGATCAGGCATCTTNACATACCTGTATGGATCATTCTGGCATAGAACTTCAATCATAATACATCTCAATTGGGTGCGAGAAACAAAAATGATAACTGAGATCATTTTGTTTCCCTATTATTAATATAGCATAAAAAAACCTCCTGTGTAGGAGGTCTGTTACACTTCTTTAACTGTCAACCACCTATCATCTTCAGAGTTTCTTTGTGNTCTGCATCAAATATTTCTAAACCTTTATCTGTAAGAACATGGTTATACATCTTATCAAATACAGAAGGTGGCATTGTAACTATATGAGCACCATTTGCAAATGATTGAGATACACTATTCACATATCTAATTGAAGCAGATAATATCTTTGTTCTATGAATACACTGAACTCTATACACTTCATCTATATCTTTAATTAGATTCAAACCTGCAATAGAGTTATCATCTAATCTACCAACAAAAGGAGAGACATATGCTGCACCTGCTTTTGCTGCAAGTATTGCCTGTGCTACATCAAAGATGAGAGTTACATTGACTCTAATGCAATTCTTCATTGATAACTCTGCACATGCTACTAAACCATCAGGTGTGCATGGAACTTTAACTGTACATGAATTAGGAAACTTTGTAGCAAGTCTGATGCCTTCTTCAACCATTTCATTAGAATCACCTACAACTTCCATACTGATGTCATGCAATCCAATGTCCTGTATCTCCTGATAGACTTCCTCAGGATCTCTTCCACTTCTACGAATTAAAGTTGGNTTTGTTGTGACACCATCAATTAATCCTGTACCATAGTACTTNCTAATTAANTCTGTATCTGCTGTNTCTANNAAAATTTTCATACTATCAAGTTTGTTGTACATAAAGTCTTTTTGTATATATTAACATCCATCATCATTTTCTGCACAATGAATGCGAATTATTTCATCTTCCTCACTTAAGGATTCTTTTGTGTCCTTTTCTTCCTTTTCCTTATTCTTTGATTCAGTCATCGTACTTCAAAGTTGAGTTTCTTAATCTTCCTCTTACTTCTTTGTTCTTGCCATTCAAGATCCTTAGATGTAAGACCCTCTTGTTTCTTCTTCTTTACGCCAGAAACAATGACAACTTTAGATAGGTCAACAGCAGTTACTGTTTCATCTATAAGTGTCATCTTATTTACACATTTACATGCTTGCAACTTAGGTGAAGACTTCAATTCAACTCCACATACTTTGCATCTCACAGTTAACATCACTGTACATCAAATAAAAAAGAGGGAGGTTGGATTCCTGTGTACCAACAAATAACGGGCATTACTACAGTAAGTAAATACGTTATTGCCTGAGTCCTACTTGGTTGAGTAGTTCTGCCATTGCTGACAGCGAGCACCACCTCTGACTCATCACCTTAACCAGCAGTTGCCAGTAAGTTTATTCAGTCACTCCCATGTTGCGTCCAACA
>FUFK010045897.1_pt1 | contig 11034 bp, 5 predicted proteins | sample 1021851 | NCBI WGS metagenome assembly FUFK01 (sample SAMEA51879418, study PRJEB19060) | metagenome
ATAGCGATAGAGAAGGCAGTGCTTTCCAACTTGCTGATGGCACAATAATTGTAGGGCCAAGATTGGATTCAGATCGTTCGTATCTAGCCGAATACTTTGAGCAAAACCCTGAGGATTGGGACGATGATTATCCAAAGATTCCATTACAATATATCGCAGATAATGAAAATGCATTGATACTACACAAACAAAACCCTGAACTTGCGCGCGAATGGTGGGTTACGGTCTGGGTTGGCGATGATAGTGCTAGACTCAGCATGGAAGATTATCAAGCTCTGTTACCATATTATGAAAATAATACCGCATACAATAAGAACGATGAAATAAATATCAATCAGGTAACATTATGTCACAACGAAGGGCAACCAATAATTCAGGAGCTCGAGAATGAATTTGTTATTCGTGGAGTGGAGAAATCTAGCGACGGATGTTTTACTATTGACCAATATTCATTCTTTGACTATCAAGGAGAATCAATTTCACGTTTTAGTTCACCATCGTACAATTTCTCAAATGAAGTAACATCTTATGTTTTTACCAGCGATTTTACGGCAGGGGGCAACAATTCGCATCAAGATTTACTCGAAAACTTGAGAGAGCTGAAAATCAAGGATCTACCGTTTGACTACGATAATGACGGTGTAGCAAATGAGCAAGTTGATGGAGCAGGTAAACTCCTGGATAATGATATTGATGGCGATGGAATCACCAATAATATCGACGAAGATATCGACAGTGATGGATTACCGAATGCTCATGATCCAAATCCATACACTCCCGATAGAGATTACTTCGGTCTGTTGTTAGGAGTAATCACTATCCTTGTCGTCGTATTAACAATATTTTCACCTCGTTGGTTAGTTAATATTCCAGTTGAAAGAATTGACTTGTTGGTACCAGTGCTGAAAGTAAATTTTGCGTTTTTAGCTACTATAAGTACCATGTCTATGTTGGTCCCACCTAGTCTGTCAATCATTCTCTTAGTCTCTCTATTAAGCTTTATATTGACATTTTTTGGCTGGAGATTGGATGGGAAATTACCTTATTCCACCTTAACTTTAGGGATATTCTCACTTTTCATTTCGTTTACAAGTTTTTATTTTATTCAAATAGGCCATACCATTGCTCTTTGTGTAGCAGTGTTAATGCTTGCTAAGGTAATCAACGACTCTAGGAATCAATCCGGTAGTAACAAGTATGCAATCGTTGATTCAGATAGTAGATTAGCAATTAATATTGCAGTGGTAGTAACTATTTTGTTGATGTATCTTGATGTAGTTGCCCGAGTCAATGGTTCATTAGGAGAATTTTTCACGCAAACATGGTGGAAGACAGACATAACAACAGTCGGTTTAGTTACCGTTGATTCTAATCTTCATATGGGAGTAAATTCCCTACTACAAACAACCCTACAAGTCGCTCTGGGTGCATTAGTTATAGCCATTCCAGTAGGGCTTGGTACGGCCATATTTTTGTCCGAATACGCTAGCCCTAGAGTTGCAAATATCGTTAAGCCGATCCTTGAACTATTAGCAGGCATACCCTCTGTTGTTTACGGATTCTTTGCTTTCGTAGTCATCGCCCCAATAGTGGTAGATATAGGCACATCATTTCTCGAGCGTGGGTGGATTTCGCAAGAACCCCAACTATTCAATCCTCTAAATGGCGCAATTGTTGTAGGGATTATGATTACTCCGCTGATTGCTTCATTATCTGAAGATGCTTTGAGGGCGGTGCCAGACAATTTGAGACAGGCGTCTTATGCTCTTGGCGCAACACCCACCGAAACGACGGCGAGAGTAACAATTCCATCGGCTCTATCAGGTATACTGGCATCAATTATTCTCGCTCTGTCAAGAGCAATAGGCGAGACGATGGCTGTGACGCTGTCAGTGGGAACATTAGCCGTTTATTCAGATAACATGTTTAGATCCGCCCAAACAATGACTGCATACATTGCTCAGCGAATCGGGGGAGAATTGCCGATTGGTACAACCCCATATTATTCGTTATTCGCTGTAGGATTATACCTATTCGTCATTACACTATCACTAAATTTGATCGGACACAGGATAATGACTCGCTTTAGGGAGGAATACGATTGAGTGAACGACCGAGCGATTATAACGGCCTTTTCGGCACATCTCTGCTACCACAACGCTCTTTGAAGCGCCGGTATGCAACAGCTAAAATTGGTAAATCCGTGTTTATTTCAATCGCTTTAGTTTGCGGTTTTGCCCTCGTTACACTATTGACACAAATTACAGAAGAAGCATTTGTTCCCGAGCAAGAAATTGAGGTTGATGGAATTAGAGAGGGAAGTAAACCGGTTGCTCAAACTCAATTATCTTGGAAAGCAGAAAGTTGGAATCCTTCATGGGAGGCATATAGTGTGACTAGTTGGCTGGATAGTTTTGGAAATACTGTAGAGTATAGAACCGAACAAATACCTTCTGGTTTGGCAATACCTAGTGATGCAACAGTTGAATACTTCGATGCTGACTTACGCATAGATCGCTCGAACATCACCATTGAGGCAAAATGGGAAGAGACACACTATGTCGCAACTCGAGATAATTATGACCCAACACCAATACTCTCTGATGGTGCTTTTACCGGCATAAAAAATCACTCGGATGTATTCACCAGCATAGATGGCCAATCTGTATGGGATTTAGATACAGACTTAGAGCGGGCGCTTTGTAATGAGGGCTCAGCAGAATTTACTTACAAACCCGTTGAACCATGGAAGGTTCTGGACATATTACCCGGAATTAGCCAAGAAACTAAGGATTACAGTACTGGAGAAGAAGAGCGAATCAACATCTTCAAGCGACCAGAAGCCCCAACTCCCGGAATGGGAGATTATTGGGTCGACTCAGATGATGGAAGCCAATGGGTATGGAAAGGTCTACGTTGGGATTCTGCAGAGGGGGATGAATTCTTGGATAGTGTAATAGAGTTCAGCAATGATTACCCACACGCATTCAAAGATGGTAAATTATGGATACATTATACACCAGTAACGCCAATTTTCCGCGGCGATGGAGATATTTGGCTTAACAGAAGCGCAACTGGAATAGGCGAATTTTCAGAAATAACAGTTGCTTCGATTTACAACCAAACAGATAGAGAATGGCGCCCACTAGATGCTGAACAAATTCCTGAACAAATATTACGGCCGCAAGAATACATCAGAACCTTTACTCCGGAATTCTGCACTAAGGCTGAAACATCAGCATACATCCTATCGGCAGGTTTGACTGGTGAGGCAGTAGTAGGAGAATTCAAAAACGATGATGGGTATGAAATTCAACCGTCAATATTTACCAAAACTAGGTCAACTGAGTTCCGAGTAACTATTTCTAATACGGGTCATGATGTAGTGTATGTCAACCTAGTGGATGACCCAACAGGTGCATATTTTAGCACATCCAGTCGAATTGCTGCGCCGTCATTTTCTAATGGCTTCCTAGGCGAATGGGATTACTTTGAGAAAGACTCCCATGTCACTCTAAAACCATCTGGAGGTGTAACAACAAACTGGCTGTATATCAATCATACAATGAATTACACTGTTACATATCATCAAACATCGGGTCCAGCGAACGACGCTCTAGAAACCTCATACAGAGAAGTTGGTGATTTCGCTCTTGGCTCTCCCCTAGATTGGTTCCAATTCCGGTTTATTGACGACGATGACTTGGATAACGATGGAACGATTGATGTTTGCGATCTTGATATCGACGGAGATAACGATGAGAATCCAATTATCGGCCATCGAAAATATTGTCCAGATGTTGGTCGATATGAATTCGGCAGTCAACCAATGTCAATAAGTGAATGGATTTCAGTAAACGATGCAGATGGAGATGGAGTTCATGATGACGTAAAAGATAGAGATATTGACGGCGACGGAATTGCAAACCTGGTTCAAGGGCAAGGTATTTCGGCAGCAAAGTTGTTTAATTACTCTGAAACCAATATTTCTTCAATACCTGTAGTTTGGCAAATTACTTCCGATCTATATTCGATAAAATGTTCAGAGTCATACAAACAAAATGACCCACAATACGCAGACTTTGATTGTGACAAAGCCACTTCTTTAGTATCAAATCAAATAATGGACTCGGAAGAATGGTGTGATACAATTAGATATCTTGATCAGTTATCATGGTTGCAATATTGTGGNGCCTCAAATCGACTTGAGAGTGGCTTGGATATGTATGAAGAACGAGACCCTTATTTGCCGATGTTTGCCTATCTAGGATTAATCGGGATGTTTTTCGTTGTTAGATATCCAAACCGAGTTCTGTTATCAATACGTTCAGGCTTGATCAGAATTGGCTCAAAGGAACTCGATACCGGAATGAAAACACCATGGTCGTGGTTATCATTTTCTTCAGAACTATTAAGCAGATTATTTGGTGTTCTAATTAGGTTACTTATCTTCATCGGAGCACTGTTAATTTTCATTAGTACATTTAATGAAAACCAGCCAGTATTATTGGTCCCATTCTCATTCACAATTGGTGGTGCAGTATCATTGATGAGCTTCATCGCTCTAATCACTGCAATTTCAGATATTATTAAGATGCGTCCAGATAATGATGTTCCCCTAGCAGATGGGTTGGTAGATTTTGGTTTGTTGATGTTAAACATAATTGTTTGGTATATTGCCCTTTCTTGGATTTTAATAGAAGGATGGGTTGTAGGGGCGGTTCTATTATTGATGTCGTTTGTCGGGGCTAAAAAGTTGGTAATTGCAGCACTACAATTGACTCGAACCAACAAGATTCAGGAAGACCGATTAGGATTAGTAATCAAGGGACGAGAGGGATGGATGACTGCGGCACTGGTGGTCATGGCGGTAGCATTGTTTGCCATTCCAATGAATATTCACATTCCATTTGTATGGTCAGACTACACATCCTCAGAACCGTATAAAGCGGGTTTAAGGGCGGCATTTTGGGGTAGCGTATACGTTGTTGGATACACAATGTTGTTTGCTATTCCACTTTCAATTGGCGCAGCAATTTGGCTAGAAGAGTATGCGCCAAATAATTCGTTCAGAAGAGGAATTCAAGCTCTAATTACTAACCTTGCTGGAGTTCCAGCGATTGTGTTCGGGTTATTTGGATTAGCCCTCTTTTTGACTGATAGAGGAATTGGTCTAGGGTTAGGAGGAACTGTGATGACCGCTGGTATGACCATGGCTACGATGGCTATGCCAACGATAGTAATCTCCTCACAGGAGGCTCTCAGGGCAGTTCCGCCATCGTTACGAAATGCAGCATTTGGTTTAGGATGTACCAAATGGCAAGTGACTAAAGATCACGTACTGCCACATGCGATGCCAGGTATGATGACTGGAACTATTTTAGCCATGTCACGAATCATGGGAGAGGCAGCGCCTCTTATTCTAGTTGGCGCAGTTGCCTCAGTATTTACTGAACCAGACGCCTTCTTTTACGTATCATATCAGTACACTCCATCGTTAGACGGATTTGCTAGCTGGTTCCCCGGTATAGAACCTCACTTGCAAAACATTCCATTATGGGCTGACCGAGGCCCAATGTCNGCAGATCCGGCAGAATATGTTGGACCAGATTCTAATGATAGAGGATTTTACACCGTATTACCAGTTCAAGTATATCGCTGGACAGATATGCCAAAAATAGGATTTAAAGTCGCAGCTGCTGGGGCTTCTATCGTATTGTTAGGCACCTTAGTTATAGTTAACTCAGCAGCAATTTTACTCCGTGCACACTTTAGGAGGTATTCAAGCACATGACGAAAAAACAAGAAANTACNGAAGATGAAGAAGTCNTNGAAGAGACTGAGGTCAGTGATNCNCACGAATCGNTATTNGAGNNACTGCGAGAGNTNATGGCAGCCGACGNGGAAATNTCNGNNGANGAGGANNAANTATTNGCTCAACTAAAANAANTGNTTTCTNANGATTCGNANCAGCCNAAAAANTCNCAAATNNGANGNATCTTAACNNCGATGTCNAANNTTGATGGCAAAGCGGATTTTGAGGAATCTAAAATCATCAAAGAATATTTAGCATCATTACCGGATGAAATGAGCGATGATTCAGATATTCATGAAGAAATACCAGATTCAACAAGAGATTTAGAAATCGATGGCGATGCTCATATGTGGATTCGGGACTTAGATTTACACTATGGCAACGCTCAAGCAATTTACAATGTATCCATCCCATTCAAACGTAACTCAGTGACTGCTCTAATCGGTCCTTCAGGTTGCGGTAAGTCGACTTTATTGCGCTGTTTGAATCGAATGAATGACCTAATCCCAATTTGTAAAGTGGACGGTTCGGTCGAGCTTGACGGTGAGGAAATAATGGGGCGAGGTGCTGACCTAGTTACCATACGAAGAAGAGTTGGCATGGTGTTTCAAAAGCCAAATCCATTTCCTAAATCAATTTACGATAATGTTGCATATGGTGTTAGACTTCACTACACTCCAAGTAGAAGGGAGTTGGATAAAATAGTCGAAGAGTCGCTACGTAGGGCGGCGATTTGGGATGAGGTAAACGACCGACTCCATGAATTGGGAACCAGTCTGTCTGGCGGACAACAACAACGACTTTGCATTGCTAGAACAATTGCAGTTGAACCTGAGGTAATTCTTATGGATGAGCCCTGTTCGGCACTGGACCCAATTGCAACAGCAAAAATTGAAGAACTAATTTTGGAATTGAAAAAACATTTTACCGTGGTAATTGTTACTCACTCTATGAGTCAGGCCCAGCGTGTGAGTGACTATACCGGTTTCATGTACCTCGGTAGACTAGTTGAATTCGATAAAACCTCGAAAATCTTTGGCGATCCCTCAAAAGAATTGACTGCAAGATACATATCAGGAAGATTTGGCTAATATATATCCCTATATACTACGATTTACTTTGTTTGGGGTGAAATATAGTATTTTCTTTGACTAGCCCAATCGGGGCGCCATTTTGGTAAAAGATGTCACACATTATCGAACGCTGTTCATTTCTGATTGTCACCTTGGACTTAAAGGCGTTCAAAGCAATAAGCTGTTGGCATTCTTACAAGCCAATGACGCAGAGCAAATTTACCTCGTTGGCGACATTATTGACCACTGGTGCAAAGGGAAGAAATGGCATTGGACAGAAACCGAGGATTTAATAATAAAAAGTTTGATTTCAAAAGCCAATAAAGGCACACAAATCTACTACATCCCCGGCAATCATGACGAAGCATTTCGCGATTGGTGCTCAACAAAAATTCATGGCATAGAAATAGTAAATCAAGCTGAACATACTACTGCAGATGGCAGAAATCTTTGGGTAATACATGGCGATGAATTTGACTTATTTATCAGAAATCACCGCTGGTTGTGCCACTTAGGCCACTTTAGCGTTCAACTGTTAATGAAAATAAATCGCCCTATTGCCTGGGTGAGGGGATTTTTGAAATTACCTAATTGGTCATTAGCAACCGCAGCTAGAAGGGCTATGCAAAGAAATTCCAAGACCTTCAAAAATTATGTTAACACTGTAACACGAGAAGCAGCGAGGCTCGGATATGATGGTGTGGTATGCGGACACATTCACAAAGCAGAATTTCAAGTTAAAAACGGCGTGGAATATTGGAATGACGGAGATTGGCTAGAATCCTGCACTGCAATCGCAGAAGCAATGGACGGAGCCATGGAAATACTAGAGTATTCGCCAAAGATCTCAACAATTTCACTACTCAGAGAAAGAGCCAAGCAATGTGCTAGCAACCAGCCATCCTTCGAAACAGATTTTAGTCTCGATTACGATGAATTAGGGGCAAATCTGGAGAGTGCTGTAGAGGTGATCGTATGAATATCGCCTATGCTTTAGCAGGCGAAGGCAGAGGACATACTACCCGTGCTATCGGCTTAGCAGACCGACTGATTGAAGCCGGCCATAGGGTTCAATTCTTTACTTGTGGCGATGCTGTAGATTTGCTAGAGAAACGTTATGGCGCCAATTCAGTGACTTATCTAGAAACCCCAAGATTCGTACTGGGAAAACGAGGAATATCCTACATTGGTACTGCTTATGCTACTGCTAAGTTCATCAAAGGCCATCGTAACCGAATTAAGGATTGTATCAAGCAGTTACAACACTATCAGCCCGATGCTTTAATCTCAGATTTTGAACCGACATTTGCCAGAGCAGGAAAAAAGCTCGACAAACCAATTATTTCCTTCAACAGCCAACGTTTCTCTATTGATACAGAACTTGCCGATAGGTTGTCGATAACCCAACGTATACGGCTTTTTCCAGTTAGATTATTGTGTAAAATTTTCACACCAAAACCTGCTTTAAGCGTTATTTCAAAGGGTTTTAATTTGCAGCCAAAGAGAGATGACGTACACCTTGTTGGCCCGATGCTTAGGCCGCAATTTTTCCCTAGTGCATGGCAGCCACAAGGCACCCATGCTGTTGCTTACTTGAGAAAAAGCGTACTTTGTCATTTTGACGCAATAGTTGACCATGCTAGAAAGCACGGTTTGAAAGTAAAATTATACGGCCACAAACCCAAGGAAATCCCAGAAGACGTAATTTCCTGCCCAATTTCCAATCAAGGGTTTATCGATGATTTACTTAGTTGCGATTTGATTTATCAAACCGCAGGAAGTCAACTACTCGGTGAAGTTGGTGTATTAGGACTTCCATCTTTGTGCATTCCAGAACATGGGCAAGTAGAGCAGGAAATTAACGCGGTGTTAGCTAGCAAGGCTTATCCCAACGTTGCGATGCTCAAAAAGCGAAAAATCACTGCAGATGATTTAGATGCTGCACTATTGTCGACTAACAACGACTCATCATCAATAACATTCGATAATGGGGTTGAAGCAGCGTACAATGTGATTCAGGATTTCCTCGATTCAAGGATTACTAACATCGCTTCTTAATACTGATTAGATAATAATTGGTAAAATGAGTATACTCGGGGGCCGAAACCCCCGAGTATAATCTCAAGTTTTGGGGACAAAATATGATTTATTTTGCATTAGTTTTCAGCACCAGGAGTTGGGCCAGTTGTGTATCCCCAAGCACCCGTGTTGTCCATAACGTAGACATCATCTTCGTTGCAGGCTGGATCTGCCTCACAGGCCGCCTCTGGGAGTGGTCCAGATGTGTGGATTAAGTTCTCGTTTGCGTCATACAACAATACTGAATCGTCACCACCGATACCAAATGGGAACTGAGCATCTCCACTTGTCGAATCATCGTTGCACAGAAGGAGGTACTCACCTGCGCCTAGCGTTGTACTAAAGGTGTATACGTCATCGTTTGGAACGCCGTCCTCATAGAGGGTTTTGTCATCAACAATCTGCATTCCAGTCATATCGATTGCATTGGCTCCGTAGTTCCAGATTTCGATCCAGTCTTCAGTGTCTCCACTACCATCAGAGTTCAAGCACGTACCAGCGCTTCCCTTGTTTGCAACTTCGTTGACAACAAGCGTGGTTGTGTAACAGTTGTTTGCAGCACCTGGTGTTGAACCGTGTGGTCCTGAAACTTGGACACCGCTCGAGCAATCAAATTCAGTTGAACCTGCTTCATCTCCAAGTGTGTCGTAGTCCGTCTCACTGCCATCAGGAGCTCTCAAGTGGACAGTGTCACCACTACCTTTGATACCAAAGCCAAATTGTTGGGCGTCTGCGCCGCTGCATACGCCTTCACAGAACCACATGTAACCGTTGGCAGAAATTGTATCTCCACTAACGAAAACGATGCGCTCATCGCACTTGGAAGTACCGGATCCTCCGACAGCGGCACACTCTTCCTTGACTCCCTTGTCGTAGATTTGGAATCCGTCTAGGTCACATTCTGCACCAGCATTGTGAATCTCTATCCAATCTTCAGGAGATCCTCCCCCGTGCATTTCAGAGATACTGATGTCAGCAGCATTACAGGCAGGTGCTCCAGTAGAGCCACCAGTGTTACCACCAGTGTTACCTAAACTGGAATAGCAGGCGATGCAAGCCTGTTCGAATACCTCTGCGCTCTGTTCGGGGTTTACTTCGCCCATCTGGAATTCAAATCTCAGTAGTGCATTTTTCTCGTCGATAACTTTTCAAAATATATATTTCAAGAAATCTCAGAAATCTCTATTGGAATAAGTCTTTTACTTCATCATCTGTCATAACACCGATATTGAATTCCTTAGAACCAACATCACGCATATAAGTCAGATAAGCTGATAATAGGATAGATGATTCTACGGACATATTGTAGCCAGTTGAGAACTGGCCTTTATTCCTCTGTATTCTTCCAGCTGTACTGCCATCTTCATAAACTTGGAATACAACTTCTGTAGAGGATACCCCTTGTACCTTATTCTCACATGCTCCGTCAGGTATACAAGCAGATGTCTTTTCCACTCGCCTATTTATTCCATTCTCCTGTGCTACTAATGTCCACTCATCTACTTTCTGAAGACCCGATATAACCAAATCTACATCCTCATGTTTGATAGATATAGTATCCCTCACCTTGTCGTACGTAGCTGTAGGGTCTAGAAAATCAAACTGATACTGAAGATATCCCTCATCTGTAATTCTAGGTACTGCCAACATCTCTCCTATCTCATTCGTACCTGGAATATAAAATGGTATCTTAGGAAAGGTATCTGCCGCTCTAAAGGCTGACACAGATAAGTTAGCATTGTTTGGTCTAATAGGGGTTGAAAAACGGCTTGTAAGCTGTTGCTGCAGAAGTTCTTTCTCAGCCCTTAACCTATCTATCTCTGAAGTGACAATGCCAAGCACTCTGTCTTTGAGTGTTGGTGGTTGCTTCTCTATCACTTCAGCAATCGCCATAAACATCACAATGGATGCTTGTATATCATTGGCAAAAGCCTGTGCCTCTTCTGGACTGCTGGCATTCTGCCATTTAGATGCTGATGCACTTAACTTAATTTCTAAAGATTTTAATGTTTTAGATAAATATAAAAACCAAATCATAATTACTCCACATCCTGGTGAAATGTCTAA
>FUFK010037919.1_pt1 | contig 11033 bp, 14 predicted proteins | sample 1021851 | NCBI WGS metagenome assembly FUFK01 (sample SAMEA51879418, study PRJEB19060) | metagenome
ACCATAGTAATAGCATGGTCTACTTTTGCATTTAGTCGTTGCTGTTCTGCTTCTCTAGGCTTTCTTAGTACAGCTTCGGATTTGTCACGCATATCTGTGACCTGCACAATAGTATTAGGAATACCAACAAGATCACCTTTATCTTTATCCTGACCAGCACCAAAACGCCTTTCTACAATATGTCCTGTAGCTGCTGTAAGATATATACACGCTTCTCTCTCTGCCCTATCGCCCTTATTCTTTTGTGCGTTCATTTTTCTAAATCATATATTTTCTTCTTTAGTTCATCATATTGCACTATATATTCTTTAGTAGCAAACTCTGAATTATGGTTAAACATATATCTATCATTAAGTTCACCTAACTGCTTATACAAATCTTCTATCATTTTTAATTTTTTTTCTTTAAATTCTTTTGTTAATGAATCTTCTTTTTGTGGTTTTTTAGTCCAATCAGAAACTAAAAATAAAAGCTCTTTTACTCTTTGTAGTGCGTTCATCACTCTTTCTTGCGTTTTCATCTTATTGACCATGTAAAACCTGTTTCTACCTTAGTTGCAATACCCTCTTCTCTTTCGTGTTGTTCTAAATCTTCTATATATTTAACCATATCTGTCCTAGATTTTTTTGTACTTTCTGAATATTCCCATTTTTCTGGTTTGCGTTTACGTGTTGCCTTTACACCTTCAATACTAAATGTACTCATAATAATACTATCTAAGTAATATTTTTCTAATACCATCTTCTTCTCTGTTATCTGCATATCAATTTCTTTTTTTTGTAGTTGCAGTACTTTTAATTGTCTTAATAACTGTTCTGGTTGTGCGTTCATAATTAAAATGTAAATTCTGAATATTCTTTTGGTTGCCAATCATCAGGCAAATGATACAGCCATTCTAAAAACATTCTTGCAGCCATCATTACTTGCCTATCATCAAACCTAGCCAGCCATTCTTCCCTATCAATTTGTTCTAGTTCTTCTTCGAATGACATAGCAATAAAGTAATAAAGAACAATAGTTACATATAGTATGGGGTATACCCCTAAGTTATGCAAGCCTTACTTTTATATTAGCTAGTTTTATTTAATTTACTCTTTATAGGCTTCTTTCCTTCAAACTTTGTACCTTTTTTGCCAAATAATTTTTTTATTCTTTTTATTAGTTGTTTAAACAATGGTTTAAGAACTCTATTTAACAATGGTGTTAAGGTTGCTGCGGTTGTAGCTACTATAGTTACTGCAAAAGTTGTTGATACTGTATTTATAGATGGTAAATATTTTTCTACTACTGTTGTAGGCTTCCATTGTATTACACATTCTTTTGTTTCTTCCACCCATAAAAAACCAGTTACTTTTTCTGTACCTTTTGCATTTAAATCGCCAATTCTAGGATTATTTTTTTTTGGGTCAGGACATTCTACTTTATCTTTTTCTGGAATTTTTGGTACTTCTGGATTTTCTACATCAGTTTCGGGTGGTTCTACGTTTGTAGGTGGCTTTGCTTCTTCAATTAACTGTATTTCTTTAGCGTTATATTGTATTGGTACATAGTAAGGTAGTGGGCATATTGTTCTATTATTTGTAGGGTCTAATTCAAAAAGTTTGTTATTACGTGTACCGTCATTTCTTAGCGTTACACAAGGCATTGTAAGGGTTGGAGGTAATGTTCTTGTTACATGTTTTGTATTAGGTAAAGATTGCTCTACAGGAATATTTATTATAGGTATGCGTGGTATTGCTGAACTAGGTATTGAGTCTATTTCTGGCATTAGATACTTAGCTTTGTTTTTGGCTTTGTAGGTAATGCAGGTTGTGTAAATTCAGGTAGCTCTTTATTTATTAATTTAGGCATATTACCTGTTAATTGATCTAATATTTGTTTTTTTATTTTTTCCTGACCTTTAGGACTTGTTATGTACTTATAGCCAAAGTAAACTGTTGTTATAGAGCCTAGTGTTAACACAAAGGTTAAACAGGCAATTCCATTTATTATTTTTTGCATGATAAAAGAAGCGTTTTTAAAGGCATTAGTACCTGTTACTATTATAACTTTTATGAGTGTATGCGCTATTGCGCCTCTTTATATTACTTTGTCAGTAATAACTACCAAGGTACACCAGAACTTGAGGTAGGCGTTTTAGATTTTAATATTTGTGCAGCTATACTAGATTCAATTTCTGACACCTTTGTATTACCTAAAGCATCTTTTGCCCATTCAATAGCTTTTTCTTTTGTAATAGAATCCCATTCTAAATAGTTAGAACTATCTGGATCAGCTAACGAGACAATACCGTATTCACTACCTCTGTAAGTAATAGCATTATCACCACTACCTACAGTTTCACTATCTGAGGCATACCAATGCAAACTTGTTATTACTCTAGATAAACCATTTTCTGATGTAATATCATCAAGATTATAAACATCCCAAATAACAGACATATTTTTATTAAATAATTAATTTTAGTCTAGCATTTGTTTTAATACTTTAATCGCACCTTGATCTTCTAACAAAGGCTGTTGTAGGGCATTTCTTTCATCTCTAAGTTTTATTATTTCTTGATCTAGTTTTTGTGCTTTTGCAAGGTTTTCATCGAACCTGCTTTGTATTTCAGAAAGCTTTGCATTAATGTCCATAATATTTAATTTAAGTTATAGCTAAAGTATACCCTATTTATACTAACTGTTCATATTTTTGTTTTAAATTTTCAATTTCAGATATACATTCTTTTAATGCAGCTGTTAACAATGGTATAAGTGGCGCATTACTCATCATCTGGTAACCCTCACCTTTTTCATTTATAGGTGCATCTTTTTTTCCAATTACTGCTTGTGGCACAATTTCTTGCACTTCATGAGCAAAAAATCCATCATAAAGTGTTTTAGGATCTGTTTTCCAAGCAAATTTTATAGGTCTTAATTTTTTAACTCTGTTAATAGCATCAGAAATAGGTGTATCGTTTTCTTTTAATCTATAATCAGAAGCATTAACAGCATCAAAATTAGAACCATTCCAATTTAAACTACCACGATGAGTATCTTGAAAGTAAAACCTCATACTGTCACCAGATGAATTACTTTGACAGTTGATACCTAAAGCATTTACATCATTTCTGGTAATAAAATTAGGACCGTCTTTATATAGTTCTACACCTGCTGTACCACTAGATTGTGAAGTTTTACCCCAGAACCAGGTACCAGAACTATTTATATGTACAGAAGTTGTTAATCCTCCATTTTGATCTGAAAGGCTTATTCTTCCAAAAGCTGCATTACTTTCTCTACCACCTTCTAAAACTAAACCTCTGTGTGTACCTTGTACAACTCTTACTCTAGCTCCAGCACCATTATGATCTGCACCACCTCTAAATGTAGCAGATTCAAAAATAGAGTTAGACGCATCACTGGCTACAGCTTCTAAAATTGTACTTGTAGAACCATAAGCTATTGCTCCATCTCTGTTAATACCTAAATTTCCTATAACCTGAACTCCGTCGTCTACTGTTTCTAAACGCTTTGTAGCATTATCGTATAACTCTACTGCTCCATTGGAGTTTGCAACAATAGCATTTTCACCGTTAGCTACTCTTATATGTAATTTATTGCTAAGAGTATCTATATAGTTATGCGTTCCATTGTGATACAGTTTTAAATCTTCACTATCTCCAAAAACAGCTTTACCATCATCAGAACATACAAAAGCTGCGGAAAATGTGTTAGTTCCTTTAAATTGACCTGCTTCTACACCGTTTGCTGTGGTTGAAAATTTTTTAACGTTGTCATAATATAGATCTACTGACCCATTTGTTGCAAATACAGCCTTAACTTCTGTACCTGCTGCATTGTATATACCAACATTTGTATCGGCATATAGGTTTAAATCACCTGTGTTATTTTGTATTTTACCAAAACTTCCAGTATGAGAAATTCGCAAATCAAGATCAGTTCCGAAATAAGCAACTCCATTATCCACCGCAGTAAGAGCAGTAGAACCTGTAGTAACAACAGAGCCAGTAACTACTGAATTTGCTGAGGGTACGTTTATATTTCCTGTTGTAGTTAATGCACCTGTAACTGTAGCTCCTGTACTGGTTGTCTCAAACTTTTTACTGTTATCGTAGTAAAGTTGTACATTCCCATTCTCATCTGCTGCTATTAAATCTTCGGTATGAGCAGCATTTTTAACCCTAAAACAATCTGTATTAAGAACAAGACAACCAGACCCAGCTTCTTTTATATGAGAATTATTGGTTGATGAATCGTGATAAATTTGGAGATCTAAACCTGTCCCAAAAACTGCTTTAGCACCGTCATCAAATACAAAATCATCAGTAGATTGATCGAACGTAATATTAGCACCAGCACCACTAAAAATTACATCGCCTGTAAAAGTACCGCCAGCTAAAGGCATTTTTGTAGCATCTGATCCACTAGGTAAATTTGTTAAATTTGCACCGCTAATAGCTGGCAATGTTGCTGGAAATCTTGCATCTGGTATAGTTCCAGAACTTAGATTACTAGCATTTAATGAAGATCCATCTATAGCACTAGCTGCGATACCATCTAATTTATTTTTTAGAGTAGTTGTAAAATTTTCATCTGTTTGACTAGCAACAACAAAATCTATCGTGCCATCTGAATCCTGATATGTAACAGTAATACCTGTTTCAGTATTACCTGTAAGCATTGCGCCTACAATATCTTGTACTTCTTCATTTGTTAAAGTTGCAGTTATATAACCAGCACCGTTTGTAATTGCGTTGTTATTTAGTGAAATATTAGCCGTTCCATCAAATGAAACACCTGCAATAGTACGTGCTGTTGCTAAGGCTGTTGCTGTTGCAGCGTTGCCTGTGATATCTGAACTTATAGAAGAAGGTAAACGTGCATCTGATACTGTGCCACTTGCTAAATTACTTGCATTAAGAGAAGTAAGATTAACACCGCTTATAGTAGGTAAAGTAGCAGGGAATCTAGAATCTGGGACAGTACCACTACTTAAATTACTTGCATTTAAACTAGATCCATCTATGTAACCAGCACCATTAGTTATAGCATTATTATTTAAAGAAATATTTGCTGAACCATCAAAACTAACCCCTGCAATAGTTCTAGGTGTTGTTAGAGTCGCTGCTGATCCTGTAGTATTTTGATTTCCAACACTATTAACGCCTGGTAAATCTATATTTCCAGTACCATCAAAACTAACACCGCCTATAGTTCTAGCTGTAGCTAAAGCGGTAGTAGTTGCAGAATTACCTGTATATTGTGTAGATGATAAAAATTGTGTACCTGCTGATTTTAAAACCTTACCTGATGCTAAATCTATATGCTCTGAAAAAGTCCAAGAATCTGTAGAATCTACCCAATTTATAGTCTTATCTGTTGCACCTTTTAACGTTATTCCACCACCGTCTGCTGTAGTATCTGAAGGCGTAGAAACTTTGCCAATTTCTATATTTTTATCTTCTACAGTAAGTGTTGTTGTATCAATGGTTGTTGTTGTACCGTTTACAGTAAAATTACCGCCAACTGTTAAATTACCTTCTAATAATCTATTCGTGTCTGGTATTGGTACATACTCTAAACTTTGCCATGCAGCAGAACCATCTCCAATCTTAAATTTTTTAGTATCTGATTCTATACCCCATTCGCCTGCTAAAAGAGTTGGATTATTAGAAGTCCAGTTACTTGCGGTATCTCTTCTCTGCTTTTGTAATGCTGAAAGGGTTATTGTCATGTTACAGATGTCCTTGCATCTATTATATAATCTCTTGCAGTTGTTGCACTAGAGCCAGCGTCTAAAATATAACTTCTTGCAGTAGTTGTAGCGTCTAAAGCGTCAAATATCAAATCACCAATATTTATAGGTACTGTAACAAGTTCTACTTCTACATTCCATTTGCCTACAATACCATCTGAAATAGTAGGTGGTGTACTGTAAAGCCACGCAAAGTCACTTACTAGAGGTACAGGTAAAGTACTATAACCTGACCAACATTCAGCAGATAAAAAGAAAATACTAAAGCTACCCTGTTGTGTATCGTAATGATTTCTTATTAATGTAACTTGTGCTTCTGTTAAATTAGAAAAAGTTAACTGTAATGTTTGATTTATACGCCTATTACCAAATCTAAAACCTTTAGCCGTACCTGTAGATAATGTTTGTACAGCAGAAGGAAAATCACCTTGATTATATACTCTTACACTTGGTGTTAAGGATGGAAAAGTAGCCATTAAGATACAACTGTTATAAGTTCTATAGATGTACTATACCTATTAGGTGCAGATACATTTAAAGAAAAAGCACTATTATACCTCCATTGATAATGTGAAGCATTTACGGGTACAGAACTATAACCAGACCATACTTCTGCACTTAAATCGAACGGGACAATAGTTCCATTTTGACCATTAAAATGATCTAATAACGATTGCGCTTCTGTTTCTGTTAAATATTCATATGTAATAGTTAAAAGTTGTTCTACTCTTTTTGTGCCTAGTAAAAATCTTACATCACCACCACTTAAACCTTCGTGTATATTTTGTGGATAGTTACCATATAAAAGACTTCTAGTTCTAGGTTCTAATGCTGGAAAGGTAGTCATTGTAAAATAGTATATGTACCTGTTGTTATTTCGTTTGTAATTTCAGAAATATTACTCCCATTTAAAGGAAAATGTGTAGCTTCTATTTCACTTATACCATTATTTTCATATGTTATAGATGTTATCTGGTAATAATTAATTTCTGTTCTATCATCACCTATTGAATTAGTCCTTTGTAATTGTAATTTTATTATATTTGTAGGTTCTAATGTTGTTGTAAGTAAATCAGTTTGAAAAGATATATTATGTGTACTATGTTTTCTTCTCGATAGTTCATATTTTGCATAAAGTATTGCATGGTCAACACTTGTACAAAAATCACTAAGGTCGAATTGTTCTATAGGTGCATCTAAACTAGTTGAAGTAAATCTAACACTTGTAGTTTTTCTTCTAGCTACTTCTGTAGGTATGCAATCTGTATAAATGCAATTAGCAATAAAATCTCTTCTAGCCTCTACACTAAGATAACCTTTTTGAAAAGAACCCTGGATAATATTAGCTTCTGTAAAAGTTGTAACAGGTGTTAGGGCTGTATTATCAATAGTATTACTACCAGTTATGGGTAAAATTGGTAGAAATTTATATTTACCACCTATTGAAATAAAAGATAGAAAATAAAATAATGATACTTTACTTATATATTCAACAATATTTACAGCCTTATCTATTATTCCATTAAAAAACATACCGTTATTTGTACAAAAAGTAGATAATGATTGTATGTTTGAGACATCAACAGGTGCAACGATAGATGCGGTATTAGCACCATCAATTTTTTTATACAATTTAAATAAATGCATTGCTAAATCTAAAAACTGATTACTTGAGCCATTTGTATAAGAACCAGAGCTAAGACCTGCACTAAATTTATCTACTTTTATACCCTCTTCATAAAATATGTATAGTTGTTTAGCATCTGTAGGAAAAGTTCCTCTTGTAGGTTGATCAAATAATGAACCACTTACAGCTAAAAAAGTAATATCAGCATATGATGAATTATTATTTGATGTATTTTGTATTGTTGTAGATGTCCCTATAGTCATTTCATCCTGTACACCTGTTAATGTACCTGTACTTGCTGGGCTACTTGATACTGTTTGTGTATTAACAGAACCAAAAATATATTTAAAAATAAATTTACTTCTACCACTAGATATAGCATTTATGTCATCTAATATTGATTGTGGATAAGTACCAGCAGCAACAGTAGTACTATTTATAGGTTCGAATAATTCACCACTATTAGATGCAATATAATCCTGTACTGTACCAACTGTTCTACCTCCTAATAAATTAAATGGTGCGCTAGTATTAAACCTCTGATTTAAAGTAAAAGTATTACCACCAAAAGCATTTATATAACCAGTTGTAACATCGTCACCTGTTTCAGCGTCAAATACTTGTAAAGTACCAGAAAAGGTAGTGTTAGATGTATCACCTGTACCAACTGTAAGGCTTCTTTGACCGAAATAATCTACCTTATAATCATAATTTATATATAATGCAGAACCGGTAGAAGCAGGTATAACAGGATTTAGATATGTGTAAATATCATTACCACAATACAAATCGCTGCTACTTATGGGGCATGAATTAGGTGAACTAGCTAATGATGCAGCTGTACTGTATATATGTGTTAATGATATTGATGTGTCATCTAAAAAGTTAACTCTAGTTAATCCTATAAATGTTTTTGATTTTACTGGGCTACTTGTTATTTCACCCTGACTAACTGCAAATAATAATTTATTAACGAAGCTTTTTGTGCCTGCTTTTATTAATGAGGGCTGTAGCCATATGCCGCCTATATTATTACTTCTTTTACCAAAAACTAAGGGTATAGTTTCGCCAGTAGTTGCTATTTTTTGCGTAACATCTAAATTAGACTTTGGTTTTTTAATATTTTCAATACTGTTATCAAACTGTGCAGAATCTTCTGCTACTTCACTTTTTTTCTGTGGATTAGCTGTAAATTGATTACCTTTTTTTGATAATCTTGTTCTAGTTTTTGGTATTGCTCTTAATTTATTCATTTTCAAGAGAATTTATAACTATTATAAATTGAGGTAAAACACAAAAATTAATGCTTTTAATTTGTTTTATTTTCTTTGCTCCTGTTAATATCTCATTACTTTCAGAATAATATACACGTTTATTATTAACAACAACGCCCCTAATATTATCTAATTCTGTATTGTCTTCTAATATCGCAGTAATTTTGTCAGCAAAAACTATATTATTCATGTGTTTACATATCTCCCTAATAAATCAGAACTTACACGCCTAGATGGGACTTGTGCTTTTTGTTTAGATATTGCAGGGGTAACAACCCAAGATACTGTTTCATCAGTTACACTTGCTTCATCAATAGTACCTATATATCTGCATATTAATGTTGCGTTACTGTTTAAACTTTCTTGACCAATATTTTGTATATATAACGATGCAATGATTAAAATATCACTACCTATTGCGCTATCTGTAAGATCTATAATATCAGCAGTTGCAGCTAGTTCAATATTTAAATTTCCTAGTGAGCTTGCTTCTATTGAAGAAAAACCAGAGGCACTAAAAGCTAAATAGTTAAAATTAATAGATTGTGAGCATTCTGTATCTGCTGTAAGATTTTGTTCAGTTTGATAAAAATTTTGATATGCATTACTAGGATTCCTTTTACCACTACCATCTAGAACACTAGATTTATCTGTGTAATATTCTAAAAATGTAAGTATGTCATAATTAGCCATTATGTAAGACCTAGTTCTCTCCTAGTTTTTATGTCATTTTGCAAAATATTTAATGTTTGATCTACACCACTTTGCACAGCCCTTGATAAATCATTAAGAGTTACAAAATTTTGATTATTCATTTGTGTAACATTACCTGTAGTAATTGAAACGTTAGCAGTTCTTGGTGTTACAACGCCACCTTCTGCCATTCTTGGTATTGCTGCTGCGCCCCTTATCCCTGCTAAATAATTCTGACTAAATTTTGCAGCCTTTCTAGATGGGATTATATATTCAGTGTCACCACCTTCACCAACTAAAGCTAATTCTGGGCTACTTACTACACCACCTTTTGCATATCTATTACCTTCCCCTCCTCCTCTCTGCCTTCTTCCACCACCTTTACTTCTTTCTCTATTAACTAATCTTAACCTTTGTAAAACAGTACTTAAAAAATTTAAAAATGCTCTTAATGGTGCTGTAGCTGCATTCATAGCCCTTTTTACAATATTAGGTATAGCATTGAAAGCAGCACTAATACCACCTACAATTTTTTTAAACGTTTCAGTAACATAATTAAAATACATTTTAAACGGTGCAATTAATGCTTCTGCTAGACCTTGTAAAAATTGACCAATCTGTACCCTAAATTTAACAAATAATGCAACTAAAGCTGTTATACCTAAAACTATTGCAGCACCTGGTAATAATGGGGCGAAAATACCTATTAAAGAAGTTACGGCTGGTATAATTCCAGCTAAAGCTGCACCTAATTTTATAGCGGCTATAGCTTTAAAAGAAATTACTAAACTAGCAAAAACAGGAGCTATAGCAAGTATTGCAGGTACTAATAATGCTAATACAACAGTTATTCCTTTTATAGGACCAGGTAATTTTGCAAAAGCACTTGCTCCTTTACCTATAATATCTACTAATTTACTTAATACTGGTAATACAGCCTCAGTTAGTTGTACTTTTAGTACATTAAATTTTTCACCCATTTGTGCAATATCATCATTTAATTTTGCCATTCTCTCCGCACTTAATTGTGTAAAACCTGTACTTAAATTTTTTATAGCTTCACTACCTTGATTCATTATAGGTATTAACTTTGCACCCATTCCAGTACCAAATATTTCAGCAGCGTTAGCAGCCGCTAGTGTCCTATCATCCATTGCTTTAATCTTATCGCTTATTTCAAAAAACATTTGGTCTAAGGATTTTAAAGAACCATCCGCATTAGTAACACCTAAACCAAGCCTATCGAATGCATCTTTAGCAGTACCCATTCCATCCTGTGCATCTTGCATATTTTTAGCAAGTGTAGGCAATGCTCTACTAAGTGTTTTAAATTCTGTACCACCCAAGTTAGCAGCCTGTCTTAATTTATCTAATACTGGTACAGCTAGACCTGTCTTCTGACTCATTTTTTCTAACTGATCGCCTAATTGCAAAGTATCATTTACTAACTTACCTAAACCAGCAACACCTATAGCAGGTGCTAAAGCCTTTAATGCCCCGAATGCATTACCTGCGGCACTTTTTAGTTTACTCATCGCCGCAGATGTTTTATTTGTTTGTTTTGTTAATCCACCTAAACCTTTCTGTAGTCCTTGTATCTGGTTCTGTCCTGTTACCTGCGCCTTAATTGTATATGAAGTACTTAAATCCATTATTTATTATCTTTGTTTAATGTTTCT
>FUFK010643140.1_pt1 | contig 11032 bp, 13 predicted proteins | sample 1021851 | NCBI WGS metagenome assembly FUFK01 (sample SAMEA51879418, study PRJEB19060) | metagenome
AAGTCTGATATCAAAGCCTTTGCAAAGTTAATTGGGGTTCGTATCAAGTTGTTAAACAGGCATTCATACGAACCCCAATTAACTTTGCAAAGGCTTTGATATCAGACTTTTCAGATAAAAACAGTGTTATAAAAGCTGCTGGCATAGACATCTCAAACATTACTGTTAGGGAGGATGGTTATGTACCCAGCGATCCTAATGAAAAGTTTATAACAAGGGAGTTTTTACGTAAGCAGGATGCAATCCTCAAAGAAGCGGCCCAACGCGATATNGATGAACCCCCCAGATCAGACGGCATAACATACGCCGAAATAGCAACACTAAAACTTGGTTTGGCGTTTAAAATGGCCCGTGCTGCTGACCCGTCAGGTCGTTTATCAAACCAAGACGTTCAACAGCAGTTAGACAGGCTGGGTAACGACTTTGACAGCCCAGAGCAAGTGATGGCTAAGATTGCCATAGTTCAAGAAGAATTCCAAAGACGTGTAGACAAATTAGAAATACTGACAAAGTACGGGCGTGGGCAAGGAACGCTGACCCCAGAGAATAGAGCCGTTATAGAAGCTGCTATCGCCGCTGATCATATTATTCGCTCATCTGGCAAAGGGATGTCACCCGCTGGTAGTTCACAAGAGAGTCTATTTACTGACTACGTAGCAAGCAGGAGACTTCAAACAGAGGGTGGAGATGAAATATACACGGCATATTCAAGTGATCCACAATCTGCAGACTTCCGAAGACACGGAAGCGGTAATGCGATGTACTTTATGAAAGTTCCTGATGGTCAAGGCGGTGAAAAATACCAGCCTTTACCGGAGGACGCCGTTCTAGTACCAACGAGATCATCCACAGATACAACACAAAATACAGTTCCACAAACACAAAACAATAATGCACAAACAAACCAAGTAATACCGGAAGATAAATTTCGTCCCGAAGATACAGTAGATACTACTGGTGATAATAATACAGATGATTCTTCCGTTACAAAGTTAGATCCCGCAGACGGGTACTCTGTGAGGAGGGGAAACGCCACTGACGGTGCTACCCTAACTGATGACGACGGTGCAGTTATAGACGGAACTTGGGTTCTAAAGGATGGAATGTGGGTTCCTAAAGGCGGCGTTGCTCCCACCGCGCCCGTAATGTAAAGCAAGGATTTTTAATGGCTGAACAACTTACAAAAAGAGTCGTTGAAGGAAATATTCAAGACATAGAAATTGATCCTACGGTAAAAGCTGCAGCGCAAGCTTCTGTGGCTAAAACACCTTTGATTGATATACAAGATGTTTTGGATGGTAAAACTACTTCTATTGGAGACATACCCGTTCGTCAAAGTCTTGTTGAATTAGCAAATAAAAATGATGTTAAAGCTATTTCGGCTTTAGAACAGCAGGTGGCTACATACAACAGAAAAATTAAAGCTGCGGAATCACAGGCAGTAGTCCCACTTACCAAGCGAGACGCTAGTGGGGAACTTGTCGTAGACATACCAGCAAATTTGTCCGACAAACCAGCACTACTTGGCATAGGGGACTCTCCCAAAGAACAGGCTACAGAGTTTGCCGAAGCACAGATTCGTTTAAACGACGCTATCAAAAGTCAAATTGTAGATCCACAAGTGCAAGAAATACTTGGTGATTATTTTAAAAATGGATTCTTTCCTCAGTTACAACGCGATACAGAAAATTTAGCAAAGGGCGTAGTTAAGTTTCCAAACACTCTAAAAGTGTATGCTGAATACGCTACTCGCGCAACAGTAGACGCCATAGCCAATGGCACTAGTTTTAGTGATGAGTGGCCTAAATATTCCCAAACAGCAGCAGATGAATTAGCAGACTACAGAAGACGAATAAATAACGCTGGATACTTTTCTGCCACTTATGCAAGTGGTGTAAATGAATACGTAAAGGACAAGTACATTGAAAGATATGGTCTTGATGCGTTTCAAGAAAAATATCAACCGCTTGTTGGGACAGAAGGTGATCGTTTAAATATTCCAATTATACCAGAAGATATGGGGCAAGTTCTTATAGACTATGGGTTTAATGAACTTCCGTTTTTAGAACAGTTCGCAAGCTTTTTTGTACCAAATGCGGCTGTAACAGGGGTTTTTGCATCTCGTCATATATCAAAGGGAACCCGTCAACTTGATATGATAGCTGAACGAGGCAAAAATGACCCAACACTATTAAAAATGAATCCTGTTGATGCTATTCGCCGCATAGAAATAGCAGATAAAAAAAATCAATTTACAAAGGCAATACGAACCTTTCAAGCAAGTGTTGGGTCCAAGTTTGGTTACAGAGGAGCAGTAGGAAACGTAACGGAAACACAACAACACCGTAGACGACTCAAAAAGTTAAGTGGTCAAATAGAGGCTTACGAAGAAGTAACATCTACCGCTGTGGTGCCCGCAGGAAAGTCCGCTAAAGATGTAATAGTAAACATACCAGATGGAACGGAAGCAGGGGTAACCATGTCTCTTGCTGATGCCAATGCACGACTTGGAAATTTAAACAACAGGTACACCGCATTAAGACGGGGAACAATGTATACGGATAATCCTTTCATAGCAGAGGTTCTATCGGATGAGGTTTTAATAACAGCAGGACAAACTGCGGGATATAACTTGCTTCCAAGTTTGTTTAGCGATGAGATAGACGGTGCCACTGCGGGTATGTTTGGAGCATTAGCTACTGCGATTGGAGGCAGACCTACACTATCACTAACAAAAGGAACCCTTCAAATGTTAGGGGGGGCTACAAAGCTTAGTCCGTTTGTTTCAACTTTTGGAAGATTTATTGAAGACATTCGTCTCGCTCCTCGTTCGTTCTTTGTTGACCGTTCGTTTGATGACGTTTCAGATGCGATAGGACGCCAACTTACCCCTGATGAAGTTAGGTCGTTTAGAGAAGCTTCAAAGCTAATGGCAAATTTAACAGTAGAAGGACGTGAGGCAGTCTTTCAGGGACTACAAAGATACAACGAAATACGTAACAGGATTGTAAACGCTTTTCCAGAGGGCAAGCCTCGTGAAGAGGCGTTGGAAGCATTTACGGTTACGTTTGGTCATGCCAGTGGGTTGGCACCACTACAAGTCATAGAAAAGTCTTCAATCAAAAAACTAAAGCCAAATCTAAAAGGTCTTACAGAGGCAGTTGACGCACAGCTACAGTCTCAAAATACTTTAGAGATGGCTAGGTTGGGCATTGGCAATTTGCGTAGAATGATACGTGAAACTACTAGTGTGGACACACAAGACAGAGACTACATTGAAATGCTTGTCAATGGGTTTGAAGCTGCAGCGGACGGACAAATTATGTTGCTAGGACAAAGGCAACGAGAATATTTAAAACTTCTTGAAGAGTACAAATCAAAAGTTCTTCAAGATCCATCATCAGAAATAGCTGGAGATATATTGCCTCGTCTTACAGAAATGGAGATAAAACTAACTCCCGGAGCTATTAACGACGTAGAAAAACAAAGAGAAATTTTATTAAAAAACACATTGGAATTAGACAAAGCACTTCAAGAGCGTATTAAGGGTGTTGATATGCTCCGGGGAACTGCTGAACACAGACTGGCTTCTGGTAGACTGACAGAAGTTATGGCCAATGTTAGGGATCAAAAGATTCGCACACTGGGAAAAGCTGCCTATACAAAAGCTAATGAGGCTATGGGGGGCAGGGTTGTAGACCTAAGTCCATTAATGGATACGTTACTTGAGAAGTTGGACTTCACAACCGAAGATGCCATACGTTCATTCTTTAGTGCTGATTCTGAGTTTTTTCGCAGTAGAACAGGTAAGTTTGCTTTCAAAGCGTTAGAAGAATCAGCAGAAAGATCAATACGAAATAGCCTTGATAATGATCAAGAAGCTTTTGAAGAATTGATGCTGCGTGTAAAAACTCCCACCATAACTAAGTCTGATGGAAGCGTAGTAGACAATGAGGATTTTATAAGCGAAGATCCTTCTTTTAGTGAAATAGCTATTTTGCTTAACAAAAGACAAACAGATGAAGGAGAAAAGTTTAATCCTTTTCCAACAACTCCGTTTGAGGCTGATGAACTACGTCGTCATTTTTATGCAAAGGGTAGGTCTTTAAAACAAAAAGATCCCACAGCAGCAAATCCATTTAATGACGCGGGAAAGGCTGTTGACGAATCTATAGGTAAAATTAAAGAAATTGAACAACCTTTAAAGGCTGCACGAAAAGAATACAAGCGGTTAAAGTTTGACCCGTCTCAATCAAAGGGTAGTCTAGGGGCCAGAATAGCAACGGCTCAAGCAAAGCCTGATGTTGAAGAAGTAACTCCTAACGGGTACATGAAACGATTTGATGCAAACGAACTTCCTCACACGTGGCACGACCCTATAGCAGAAGCCGCTGGGATGGCTATATCTAGGGGAAATAGCAATGATGTGTTAGCATTTAGAACACAAATGGATGAGTTTGGTCGCGTGTGGGCAGATTCCGTAGAGGAAGTAAATGGTAGTAAGGTGTTTGTGTACGACCTTACTCTTCCCGGAAATAGCGAAGAAAACTTTGCTAACATTGGAGGTATGTTACAAAACAACGTGTTTAACATGTGGGGAGATCAAGTTCGCAGCCAGACACTTGATGAAATTAAATTAGGAAGTTTGGGCACAGCAACTCAAAGCCCTGTAGGGGGTAACTACAACTTTAGTAGAATAGAAAACATAAACAATATGTCTGACTCTTTAACTGTGTACGTGCGAAAAGCAGATGGATCACTAGAAGAAAGACAGTGGTTTAGTATGGAAAAATTAATAGCAGAAGAAAACGACATCGTAAATCTATTGCAACAAGACCAAGCTGTCAGGGATCAATACGCTGAATTTGTAAGAGTTGTTAATGGTGATGTTGGCGATATAAGAGATGAGGCTGTGCAAAGAGTCAACCTACAAACAAGAGGTGCGAAAAAATTAAATGAAGCAGCAAATATAACAGACCCTGCTCAGTTTTATAATAAGTACATAGAAAACTACAACGAGGGCATGTTTGAAACTTTAAAAGAAAATTTCATACGAGGATACACCAGTGACAATGCTGACGTATCAATAGAAGACGCTACAGATGTGTTTAATCAAGGCGTGTTGTACATGGTTACAAACGGCTTGTTAAAAAGAGCAGAGGTGGCTAAAGATACAAGAGTTACATTCAGAGCTATGGATGGAAGTGAGCGTGCTATTGAAACAATGTCCAACGCTGCACAAATGGCTCAAGATTTGTCAGATGAAAATACTTTAAAAATTCTTAGACAAGTCATGGACAAAGATCACATTCAGTTTATGCAGGACATGGCTGATATGATGACGATAGCTGCAGGTGTAGGGCTACAGGGATTTACCACAGGAAAAGGCATACGAGGCATATCTCCTAATGAAATGATAAGTCGTGCGTTTAACATAGCACGAGGTATGGTAAGTCCAACTTACGTCGGTGCAGAATTTGCATTTAGAATTCTTGAAGAAAATAAAGTGTCTGCGTTTGAAATAGCTGCAGGTAGTAAAGAGGGAACACGAATTATGTCCCTTTTATTAAAAGATCCAGAATTACTAACTCCAGCAGATGTAAGAACATTTGGCACAATAGTTACCTCTGCGCTGACCAGAGAACTTGTTAAGAGAGAAGAACGGGCACCTGACTTTGTGCCTAGTTCTGCAATAGATGCGGCATATCAAAGACAAACTACAATTTCATCGGAAGATGATCAACAATCTGTAGAGGGAAACTAAACAATGAAAATCTATAACAATGGCCCCCGCAGGGGCATGATGTACGGTGGAGCCACTAAGCGCAAGCCAATGATGTATGGTGGCATGGCAACTAAAAAGAAACCCCGCAAGAAAGCTTACGGGGGCGGTATGATGACATCCACACGACCACAGCAAAACATGATGCAAAATCAAATGATGCAACAGCCTAAAATGATGGGAATGAAAAAGGGCGGAAAAACTTTTCCTGATCTAAATAAAGACGGTAAAATCACACAAGCAGATATCCTCAAGGGACGTGGTGTTATTTAAANGTACTTGCCTGACTTCTCTATGATCTCATCCGACATAGACTTGACGTAACGAAGCAGGGTTGCTATTGAGTGTGCGCCGTCATATTCAGGCAACCCATTGTTCATTGTTTTCTCAAACTCCTCCGGGTTCACACAGTCACACACCAATTCAAGTTTTCCGTCTTGCATGAGGTTGACTTCAAAGTTAAACAGCTTTGCTTTTTTGGACATCAGATAACTCACTAATAGGTAGATTGTAACAATCGGCTTTGAATGTGAAACCGTTTGCGGGGTCAATGTCGCCCCGTTTATACTTTGTTGCCTTTGTGTAGAAATCTTGTTTTGGTATAGAACCTAATATCCACGCACGAGATGTGTCAGTAAGAATACGAACAAAAATATAGCTGTCACAATTTTGGTTGGCTCCGTGTGCGGCCACCNAACAATCGTAGTGTGGAAAGGGACGTGTGTTGCAGCGTTTTGTTTTTACGTCAATACGCTCCCCGTCCCTCACCAAATCGTAGTCGTAGGTGTTTGATTCAGTAGCACCTATAGCGTCGGCTACAATGATCTCGCCTATTGCACCCACAACGTGACTCAAGCTACCAGTGATGCTGCCCTGTAGATTACCTACAGTGGCGGCTTTCTTTTTGGCACGGGCTATTATGTCAGGAGTTATCTTTACTTGTTTCATCTGTCTCTTCCAAAGACTTGGTAAGAGTGCCCTTGAACATAGTTAGTGCTGCTTGTGACTGCGCGACCTTCATGTTCAAGCTGCGTATGTTGTTTGTTACTTCTTGTATTTGCATAAGAAGGTACCGCTGGGTGTTGTCTAGATCATCTAACGAGTATTCTTTGTCGTCAATGGTGACTACAGATTCTTTATTTTTTGCCATCTTCTTTGTTCTCCTGTAAAAACAAAAGCACAGTATCTGCCTTTGTAATTTTAAACCATTCACCCTTGCGGGATTCTGCATTGTCTTCAAAAAGCTGGTGCATTACAAGTTCTTTTTCGTGTCGGTTGTCTGTGCTGATGCGGGCAAGTATGGTGTAGTCTCTGTGCGGTGATGATGTTTGATATCCATTTAGTCTGTCGTCTGCAAAACTAGCCTTACCGATCTTGACCCAGCCTTCCCACGCAGGATTGACTATAGCGTACACGTCTCCCTCAAGAGTGCTTTCAATCTTTTCGTGTGACCACGCATCGTCGAGGGACTTGTATTTTCCGGGTCTGTGTAGGGGATGAGATTTGGGAATATATTTACCATTAACAAACATTCTCGTGGTATTCTTTCGGGCGTGAGATTCAACACGACGACGGTTACCATCTCCGGGTTGTACGTACCACCAATCGCCGTCCTCAAACACAGCACGAGATCGTGTGTACGTTTCAGGATTGATTTTTTTGCTCATCCTTTTCTTTCACTTTCTGCCACTCATCCCATTGTACCGACTTGCGTGGAGGATTGTAGATAATATAATCTACTCCTTGCTTCCACACAAGTGGTTTGTTTTTTTTAGGAGGCATGAAGGTCTACCACTTCACACACACCAGCAGTACAAGCTAATTCACGAGAGCCAGTGGTTGTGTCTTCTTTTTCAAAGTCAGTGAGTCTAGACCAATCCAAGTTGACGTACGACATCCGGTCCTTCCACTCAAGATACTCATCAGGCTCTATGTCTTGATAGGGTGCCTGTTGATAGGTGTGATCAAACAAGGGCAAGAATGACACACCCGAAGCTACATCAAAGTTTTCATATACCCACGCCCCAACTTCCATCCACTCGTCTTCTTTTACAGTGACAGTGATGGATGGCTTGTGTTCGCACCAGTGTATCGCGTACGTTTTCCACAACTCCAGTTGTTGAATAGCAGTTGTTTCTGTGCGAGTGACAGCTTGTTTTGGTGACTTCATTGGAAAAGAAAATACGGTAACAGATTCAGGTTGAGTTACATCCCGTTCTGCTGGNACACCAGANTCNATAAGAAACTGTGTGAGTGGGTCTTTGGAATCCCCNCGAACTGTTCTTATGTAGTGTTCACTNTGACGAGCGTGTATACCNCTGGCTGCATCGACAAGNTGTGACACCGTGCCACTAGGTTTTACGCAGGTGATAGCTGCAGACTGTGGTATCCCCAAAGCTTTGGCATACTTCTCATTTGTCTCTACNGCAGTTTCTTTCATCTCCTCCAACCAGCGTTTACTGTCCACTGTNTTGGACAAGACGGAGTGATCCATGATGCCAGTAAGAGACACACCAAGCAAACGCTCTTCTTCTGTGTTGTGCTTCCATATCTTACGAAGGTATTTGAAGTCAGTCAAAGTAGACTGTACTGTCCCCAGTATGGTTGCCAAACGAACTTTACGCTTGAGAGTCTGCAGAGTGTCGTGTTCCCGAACTACCACCTCTGACAAATTACAAAACTGGTATGGGCGTAAGATGATCTCACTGCAGGGGTTGCAACCGAAGTCATGGTCTGTATCACGTCTGCCGTTCTTCTCTGCTTGCTTAATAGCAGACTGACGGTTGAAGATACCACGCTCACCTGATTTACTGTCGTACAGAGCAAGCCACTCACGCATGAATGTACCCATCTCTGGCTTTACCTTGTATGCCACAGAGTTATTAGCCAAGGCTCGTTGTCCCTCATGCTCCCACCACTGACCTGATTTAGCATGTGCCATCTGGTCATCATTTAGATTAGATAGTGAAATCAATGCACTACGGCGAACACCGCCTACAACTACAACCTCACCAATTTTACACATGATGTCATGGCACTCAATTGGGTAGAGTCTGCGACCTGCTGCACCCTTAAACTTCTGCACACAAAATTCAAATAGTTCAACCAACGGCTGTGGGCCGGATGCTCTACCGCCAAATGTCTTCAGCCTTGCACCTGCTGGGCGTACTTCTGACACATCCCATTTAGGAATCTGCCCACTGTACAACATAGCAATCAATTCTTTCAGTGATTTAGCCCATCCGGGGCGGCTATCACCTACCTTGATTATTGTATCTGTTTCGTGAAACTCCTCATTTACAATAGGTAGCTTTTCAATACAGTGACGCTCAACACTAAAGCCAACACCTGTGCCACACATAAGTATATACATTGTTTCATCAAAAGCACGTGGGCTATCCACAGGTACGTATGAGCAGTTATATCCACCAACATGGCATCTGTCTAGCGCGGGGCCGCTAGTCATCAATGCTCTCATGCTTGGCATGATAGCTTGGTTAAGAACAGCTTCTTCTAACTCTGCACGTAGTGTGTTGGGCAAAGTGTAGTTGTGTTTCTCTTTTAGATGCCCTGACATGTAGTCAAAGTAACGGGTGACTGTTTCTCCCCATGTTTCTCTGCGCTGCTCATCTTCTTTCCAACGAGCATAGCGTGATAGTGCTATAAAATTTTGATAGTCTGTAGGTAATGTATTGCTAATCATCTCTTCACTCCGTAATTGTTTTCATAGTTTTAATTTCAGCACCGTCTATATCATAAAAGTATTCACGTATGCCATCCTCTAATTCCTCACCAACTTGTCCGTCTGCTGGTATAGGATATTCTTCTTCATCAATTTCAATTGTGATGAACATCTTAACTCTTACCATCTGCCGTTACCTCTTCGATTAACCTATCCAAGTACCACTTGGCTTTTTGCAAATCCTCTAACGGCTTGTCTTTATAGTCAAATCGCCACAGGTACTTCATAACATTACCCTGTAGATAATATTTGAATCCTTTATCAGTAGCAGCAGAAATAGCTTGTATGCATTCAATACCCGTCTGATTATAATGTGGTGGGTTATTAACCATGTCAACAACATTGTCACTTTGTTTATTTGCTTGTGCCATACGTAACTCCTCCTGATGCATCATTGCTTTCATATATTCTTCATGCCTACTCATGCTGATCCTTTTGTCTTACTATTAAAGTTTAGGTGGATTACATTGCCATCATAAGTTTTTTCTACACCCGCTTCTTCTTCTAGTTCTACATCAATATCAACCTCATTGTCAATAACTTTTGTAACATACTCATGTACAATACTTCTTAATTCATTTACTTCTTCCATGACAGGAACAGCCGCACACATCATTTTTACAAAATGTAGAACTTGATAAAAGTCATCGTCTTTTAACGGGTTATTGTCGCCGTACATAATAGAAATATCGACCTCTCCACTCCAAGAACTATCGTCATCAGCAAAAGGTCTTACCCGTATTACAAAGTCTTCATCCTTCATCTGCATAGCCATCTTATCTGTTATATTATCCATGTCTATCTCCTTTTTACTTTTGTGCCACCAAACTTTATAAACTTAGGGTGTTTGTTTTTACCCTTTTCCTTTAACCATTCTTCGGGAATAATCCTGTCGTAGTACCGAAAACCATACTTAATACACCATTCACCGTATGTAGACTTAGCACCCTTACGAAGTTTGCGTCTGCTACTTTCAAACACAAAACGAATATCCAACTTAGGATGCTGCTTTTTAATAGCCAGATGCTTGCGCCTATCTGCTGCGGTGAATTGTCCTTTTGTTTCTATAATAATACCATTGGACAGCACAAAATCTGGTGTATACGTTCTGTATGCTAGGTCTTCCCATTCTATCTTTACTGCCTCATACAAGAAGTCAATCTTGAGTTCTTTGAGATAGTCAGATACTTTTAGTTCAAGACCACTACGATACCCATACTTTCGTGCTGCCCTAAATTGTTTTGCGTTAGCCAACGTCACGCCATGAAATAAATGGTGTGTTACGGTAGCCTAAAGCCTGTAATTCTTCGCGCAGGACTTTATCTGCTTCATTACGCGCTGATATCGCCGCACGTAAACCTGCAGTCTTCCGTTCACGATACTCCTTCCGAAGTTCTGCAAGATGCACTTCTGCTTCTTTGATTTGCTCTGCGAGTTCATTTACTTCAATCTCCATCTATATACTCCTCTCTTAGTTCAACATATGCCACAGTGGGCGGGTTTTTAGC
>FUFK010045766.1_pt1 | contig 11031 bp, 12 predicted proteins | sample 1021851 | NCBI WGS metagenome assembly FUFK01 (sample SAMEA51879418, study PRJEB19060) | metagenome
CATACTTTAGGCCATATATGTTTCTATTTTTTTAATGAAAATGCATTATTTTCTGGCGATACATTATTTTCATTAGGTTGTGGTAGAGTGTTTGAGGGCACTCATGAACAGATGTTTAATTCTTTGCAGTTGATAAAGAATTTGCCAATTAAGACAGAAATTTATTGTGGACATGAATATACATTAAAAAATTCAGATTTTTGCCTAAAACACGATCCAGAAAATAAAGCTTTAATTTCGAAAATTGAGTTTATAAAAAATCGACTTGCGAAAGGTCAGCCAACTATTCCATCAACACTTGAAGAAGAGCTNNAAACTAATATTTTTTTAAGATCAAAAAATGTTGAAAACTTTTCAAAATTGAGAGATTTAAAGGATAATTTCTAGCTTATTCAGCTTGACTAAAATAAGGCCCTGACTATATTGCTGATAATTAAAAATTAGGATCATTAATGTCATACGCAGTTATACAAACAGGTGGAAAACAGTACAAAGTATCGGCTGGAGAGATTATTAAAATTGAAAAATTGCCAGATTCAAATCCAGATACAAAAGTAGAATTTAAAGAAATTTTAGCCTATGGAGATGATAAAAATATTGAGTTAGGTGAACCAACAGTAAATGGAGCTAAAGTTGAAGCGGAATTATTAAAAAATGGTAAAGAAAGAACAGTTTTAATTTTCAAAAAAAGAAGAAGAAAAAATTCGAGACGAAAGAATGGACATAGACAGCAATTCTCGTTAATAAGAATTAATAAAATTTTTTCAAAAGATGGTAAAGTGCTATCAGAGGCTGAAAAAATGAAAAAAAAGGAAATTGCAGTTAAAGAAGCTAAAAAAGAAAAAATTGAGGCTTCAAAATAAATAGGTAATTTATGGCAACAAAAAAAGCAGGTGGATCATCAAGGAACGGAAGAGATAGCGCTGGTCGTAGATTAGGAGTAAAAAAATANGGTGGTCAACTAGTTGTTCCTGGCAATATTATTGTTAGACAAAGAGGTACTAAAATATTTCCTGGAGAAAATGTTGGAATGGGTAAAGACCATTCAATTTTTTCTGTTGTTAAAGGAAAAGTAATTTTTAAAAAAAGCAAGTCAGACAGAACTTACGTTTCAGTAAAGCCTAATTAATAGACAGATAATTAACATCTGTAAAATCATGAAATTTCTCGATCAAGTAAAGATATATGTAAAAGCCGGAGACGGTGGGTCTGGATCTCCNAGTTTNAGAAGAGAAAAATTTATTGAATTTGGAGGACCTGATGGAGGTGATGGAGGTAAAGGTGGTTCTGTAATGTTAGTGTCAGAAAGAAATTTAAACACATTAATTGATTTCAGATATCAACAACACTTCAAAGCTGAGAGAGGTAGAGATGGAAGCGGAAAAAATAAGACAGGCAGAGGTGGAGAAAATTTATACTTAAAAGTACCAATTGGAACTCAAGTATTTGAAGAAGATAATAAAACGCTAATATTTGATTTTAAAAAAGAAAATGAGGAATTTGTTGCAGCAATTGGTGGTAAGGGAGGATTTGGCAACACAAGATTTAAATCATCAACTAATAGAGCTCCAAAAAAATTTACCAAAGGAGCAATTGGTGAAGAATTCTGGATATGGCTACAACTTAAAACAATTGCAGATATAGGAATTATAGGTTTGCCTAATGCGGGTAAGTCAAGCTTATTAGCTTCATTAACAAGTGCAACTCCTAAAATTGCAAATTACAAATTTACAACTCTTAATCCAAATCTTGGGGTTGCAATATACGATGATAAAGAAATAACTTTGGCTGATATTCCAGGATTAATTGAAGGAGCACATAAAGGTACGGGATTAGGTATTAAATTTTTAAAACATATAGAGAGATGTAAAGTATTGTTACATTTAATCGATATTTCAGAAAAAAATTTGGTCAATTCATATAGTCAAGTTAGAGAGGAGATGGCAAAATATAGTTCAGAACTTCTAAAAAAGCAGGAAATAATTGTATTTAATAAGACAGATCTAGTTGATGAAGAAGAAAAAAATAAAAAAATAAAAGAATTTNATGAAATTATAAAGAAACCTACTTTTGAAACATCAACACTCGATAAAAAATCTGTATCTGATATTAAATCAAAATTACTTAATTATGTATCTTAAAGACTCAAAAACAGTTGTTATAAAGATTGGATCATCTTTATTAATTAATGACAAAAAAATTGTTAGAGAAAAATGGCTGACAGAATTTGCAAAAGATGTTCAATATCTCAAAAAATTAAAAAAAAATATCATTTTAGTAAGTTCAGGAGCAATAGCTCTTGGTTGTAAAAAATTAAAACTAAGTAAAAAAAAATTAAAACTTGATAAAAGCCAAGCTGTAGCTTCAATTGGACAAATTGAATTAATGAATCTTTTTAAAAAAACTTTCAATAAGTCAAAAATAAATCTTTCACAAATTTTACTTACACTTGAGGATACAGAAAAAAGACGGAGAGCAATAAATGCTAAAAGAACCTTTGAAAATTTATTTGATCTTGGTTTTATACCAGTAGTAAATGAAAATGATAGTATTGCTACCTCTGAAATAAAATACGGAGATAATGATAGGTTAGCATCTAGGGTNGCTCAGATATCCAGCGCAGATTGTTTAATTTTATTATCTGATGTGAATGGCCTTTACTCAAAAGATCCAAAATTAGATAAAAAAGCAAAACTAATCTATGAAATAAAAAATATTGATCAAAACATAGAAAGATTGGCTACACAAAAAACTGGGGAATTTGGATCTGGAGGAATGAAGACAAAGATTGATGCTGCTAAAATTTGTCAATTTTCGGGATGTCATATGGCAATAGCTAATGGTTTAATAAATAGGCCAATACAAAAAATTTTAACTAAAAATAAATGTACATGGTTTTTGCCTAAAATCTCAAAATTGGACGCTAGAAAAAGATGGATAATAAGTTCAATTTCTCCTAAGGGAAAAATAATAATTGATGAAGGTGCTTTATCAGCTCTCAATAATGGCAAAAGCCTGTTGGCCGCTGGGATTAAAGATGTTCAAGGTAGTTTTAACAAAGGTGATCATATCAAAATTCTTAATAATAGTATGACTGAATTTGCCAGAGGTTTGAGCAGTTTCTCCTCTGATGAAATTTTAAAAATTAAAGGAAAGCACTCTAATAAAATAAATGATATTTTGGGTTATGTTTCAAAATCCGAAGTTATTCATAAAGATGACATGGTATTAATAAAATGAGCAAATACTTGGAAAAAATTGGTTTAAATGCGAAAATTGCCTTTGAAAACAAAATAAGTAACAAGAAAAAGAATAAAGTATTAAATTACTATGCTGAACTTATCTCGAAAAATAAAAATAAAATTCTAAATGAAAATTCCAAAGATATAAAAGTTGCTAAATCTAAAAAATTAAAAGAGAATTTAATAAAAAGACTCGCTCTTAATAACGAAAAAATAAAATCGATAATTAAATCAATTAAAATAATTGCGAATTTTAAAGATCCAGTGGATGTAGATCTAGAAACTTGGAAGAGGCCAAATGGTTTAAAAATAAAGAAAGTATCTATTCCTATTGGAATTATTGGTATAATCTATGAAAGTAGACCAAATGTTACATCAGATGTATCTACACTTTGTTTTAAATCTGGAAACTGTGTCATTTTAAGAGGAGGTTCCGAAGCTTATTTTAGTAATAAAATTTTAGCTCACCTTTTTAGAAAATCTTTAGAAAAAAATAAAATAAATAAAAANTTTGTTCAATTCATTGAAAATAAAAATAGAAAGCTAGTGGAGTATATGCTTTCAAAAATGACTAAATACATAGATGTTATAATTCCAAGAGGAGGAAAAAGTCTTGTTAAAAAAGTACAAGAACTTTCATCTGTACCTGTTATTGGACATCTCGAAGGTATTTGTCACACATATGTTGATAAAGATGCGAATATATCAATGGCAAAAAAGATATTAGTTAATGCCAAAATGCGTAATACTAGTATTTGTGGAGCTACTGAGACGCTATTAATACATAAAAATAAATCAAAAAATGTAAATGAGATTTTAAATGAATTGAGTGAAAAAGGTTGTTTAATTTATGCTGATAAAAAAATCTCTAAATTATTTAAAGGAAAATCAAAACTAGCAAATAATAAAACTTGGGCTAAAGAACATTTATCAGCTAAAATTTCAGTAAAATTAGTTGACGACATTCATTATGCAGTTAGTCATATCAATAAATTTGGAACAATGCATACAGATGCAATAATTACAAACAATAATCACTCTGCAAAATATTTTTTAAAAAATGTTAAAAGTTCTATCGCAATTCATAATTCATCAACACAATACGCAGATGGTGGTGAGTTTGGTTATGGTGGTGAGGTAGGAATTTCAACAAATAAACTCCCACCAAGAGGTCCTGTAGGACTCAACCAGCTTGTAAGCTACAAATATGAAATATATGGATCTGGTCAAACAAGAAAGTAAAAAAAAAATAGGAATTCTTGGTGGTACATTTGATCCAGCTCACAGGGGACATATAAGTATTTCAAAAGAAGCAAAAAAAAGATTCAGTCTTAATAAAGTTATTTGGGCTGTAACTAAAAAAAATCCTTTTAAAGGTAAAAGTAATTTGAATTTAGATAAAAGAATAAAATATGCAAAAAAAATAAACAAAAATAATTTGTTTATCAAAGTTAAATATTTTGAAAATATAGTTAAATCTAATCGAACTATTGACTTAATCAAATATATTAAAAGAAAAAATAAAAATGCTGAAATTTATTTCATTATGGGGGCTGATAGTTTAATTAATTTTCACAAATGGAAAAATTCAAACTTAATCTTGAGTATTTGCCATATACTTGTTTTTGATAGAGATAAATATAAGGCAAAATCATTGAATTCTGTAAGCTATAAAAAATATAGCAACAAAAGCATAGAATTTATTAGATTTAAGAAAGTCAATATTTCATCTTCTAAATTAAGAAAAATTTGATACTCTTAATTCAATTAATGGATAATATCTCTTCTCTTCACAAAGATATAATTAATCTTTTAGACTCAAATAAAGCATTAGATATTGTATCAATAGATTTAGATGGAAAATCNTCAATTGCAGATCAAATGATAATTGCTAGTGGAACTTCCTCTAGACACATTCAAGCATTGTCNGANCAAGTTTATGAATTTTTAAAAAAGAATGGTGTTNATAACTGTAAAATTGAAGGAACAGAAAGCANTGATTGGAAACTAGTAGATGGAATAGATCTTATTATTCATATTTTTAATCCTGAAAAAAGAAAATTTTATGAATTAGAGAAAATATGGTCTGAGCTGATACCTAAAGAAAAAGTAATTATATGAAAAGAAAGTTATATATATATCCANTTTTTTTANTAATTTTTTTTTTTCAAACTAATTTAGTTAATTCTTCTGAAGACGATGTATATAAAAAGATAGATATTTTCTCAGAAGTGCTAGATAAAATTAATAAAGAATTTGTTGATGAAGTAAATCAAAGTGAAGCAATGGACGCAGCGATTAATGGTGTGCTGCAATCACTAGATCCATACTCTGCGTATATGACTCCAGAATTATATGAAAGTATGCAAACAGAAACTAGTGGTGAATTTGGTGGATTAGGAATTGAAGTAAGTATGGAGGCTGGAGTAATTAAAGTTATAACACCAATGGATGACTCGCCAGCAGCTGAGGCTGGAGTAAAAGCTGGAGATTACATAGTAAAAATTAATGACATACAAGTGCAAGGCAAATCTTTAAGTGAAGCAGTTGATATTATGAGAGGACCTGTAGGAACAGATATAGAAATAACTGTTCGTAGAAGAGGAGAAAGAAAAGCATTAATTTTTAACATAACAAGAGAAAAAATTAAAGTAGCATCAGTTAAATCTGAAATTTTAGATAATCAAACTGGATATCTTAGACTTACATCATTTAATGAAAATAGTGGTGATCAAATTAAAGATAAAATTAAAGAATTTAAAAAAAATGATAAAATTAAAAATTATATTTTAGATTTAAGAAATAATCCTGGTGGATTACTTTCTCAAGCAATCAAAATCACAGATTTTTTTATTGATAGTGGAGAAATTGTATCAACTAAAAGTAAGAGAAAATATGAAAGTAGAAAGTTTTTTGCTAGAACAGGTGATTTGATAAATGGAGATACCATTGTTGTTCTAATAAATTATGGTTCAGCTTCAGCATCTGAAATAGTAGCAGGTGCTCTTAAAGATCACAAAAGAGCAATTATAATTGGAGAAAATAGTTATGGCAAAGGATCTGTGCAATCTATTATTCCTTTAAAAAATAAAGGCGCAATTAGACTAACAGTTTCTAAATATTATTTACCCTCAGGAAAATCTATATCTGATGTAGGTGTATCACCTGACATTGAGGTTGTAGAGGGATCTGATGGTTTTAGATTTAATACCGATACAGACAATCAACTTCAATACGCTCTTAAACTTCTTAACGGTTAGAATGATTGATAAATACAAAAATTTGCCACTCCGAAGTGGCGTTGGGATAGTTGTTTTAAATAAAGAAAATAAAGTTTTTGTGGCAAAAAGAATAGATAATAAAAAAAACTTTTGGCAAATGCCACAAGGAGGAGTTGATAAGGGAGAAGATCTTTATGAGGCCGCCATTAGGGAATTAAATGAAGAAACTAGTATTAAGTCAGTAACTTTAATAAAAAAGATAGATAGTTTATTGACATACCATTTACCAGATGAACTCTTGGGGATAATCTGGAAGGGCAAATACAAAGGACAAGTACAGCAATGGTATATAATGAGATTCGATGGTGACGAAAATGAAATAAATATTAAAACTAAAAANCCAGAGTTTCTTGAATGGAAGTGGGTTGATATAGATGAAATTACTAAATTAGTTGTAACATTTAAACTTCATGTTTATGAAAAAATTCAGCAGGAAGTAAAAAAAATATTAATTAATTGACTTTAATACTTCAATTTTCTGATCTAATAAATATTTTTCTTGATCACTAATTTCAGAGTTACCAAGTTCCTCTTCNGCTGATTTTTGAATTTCAGATATTTTTCCTTTATCAATATCTTTTAAATTTAAAATAAGACTGGTTAAAATAGAGAGATTNTTATTTTTAAATTCAATTATACCATCATTTACATAGTAGCTATCNTCTCCAGATTTTGAAAAGACTTTGATAATCCCTGGTTTTAAAAATGATATGATAGAAATATGGTCCTTTAAAATTCCAATCTCTCCTTCGTATGCTGGTACTACCACTTCAGTAACATCATCTTTTAATAAAAAAGACTTCTCAGGGTTTACTATTTCTAATGAATATTCTTCACTCATTATGCAGCAGCTTCTTTTGCTAAATCCTCTGCTTTTTGAATAGCTTCCTCAATAGTTCCAACCATATAAAATGCAGCTTCAGGTAAATGGTCATACTCACCTTTACAAATAGCATCAAATCCTTTTATAGTTGACTCAAGGTCTACAAGTTTTCCAGGTGATCCAGTAAATACTTCAGCTACAAAGAAAGGTTGAGACAAAAATCTTTGAATTTTTCTAGCTCTAGCAACAATTAATTTGTCTTCTTCAGATAATTCATCCATACCTAAAATCGCAATAATATCCTGTAAAGATTTGTAAGTTTGTAAAACTTTCTGCACTTCTCTTGCTACTCTATAATGTTCATCTCCAACTATTCTAGGATCTAATATTCTAGAAGTTGAGTCNAANGGGTCTACCGCTGGATAGATACCAATCTCTGCAATTTGTCTAGAAAGTACCGTTGTTGCATCTAAATGGGCAAATGAGGTAGCTGGAGCTGGGTCAGTTAAATCATCAGCAGGAACATATATGGCTTGTACAGATGTAATCGAACCTTTATTTGTAGTCGTAATTCTTTCCTGTAGGTTACCCATGTCCGTTGCTAAAGTTGGTTGGTATCCCACTGCTGAAGGTATTCTACCTAGTAAAGCAGATACTTCAGATCCAGCTTGTGTAAATCTAAATATATTATCAACAAAGAATAAAACGTCTTGTCCCTCTTGATCTCTAAAATATTCTGCAACAGTCAGACCAGTCAATGCTACTCTTGCTCTAGCTCCTGGAGGCTCATTCATTTGTCCGTATACTAACGCTGCTTTAGACCCTTCTCCATCTGGCTTAATAACACCAGAGTCTATCATTTCGTGATACAAATCATTACCTTCTCTAGTTCTTTCTCCTACGCCGGCAAAAACTGAAAATCCACCATGAGCTTTGGCAACATTGTTAATTAATTCCATGATCAGAACTGTTTTTCCAACACCAGCACCACCAAATAAACCAATCTTTCCTCCTTTTGCATAGGGAGCTAAAAGATCAATGACTTTAATACCTGTTACAAGTATTTCAGTTTCTGTAGATTGATCATTAAATTCTGGAGCTGCTCTATGTATTGGCCAATTGTTTGAACTTTTTACTTCACCCTTTTCATCAATTGGTTCACCAATCACATTTATAATTCTTCCTAGTGTTTCTGGTCCTACAGGAACTTTAATCGGTGCTGCAGTATCTGTTACTTCATCTCCTCTTTTAAGTCCCTCAGTTGCATCCATTGCAATCGTTCTCACACTTGACTCTCCTAAGTGTTGAGCAACCTCTAAAACTAGTCTATTTCCACCATTATCACACTCTAATGCTGTTAAAATTTCTGGTAGTTCTCCTTCAAATTTTACATCAACTACCGCCCCAATAATCTGTGTTATTTTCCCTTTTCTCATAATTATAAACTTTCTGCTCCTGAAATTATTTCTATTAACTCTTTAGTAATTGCTGCCTGACGACTTCTATTATACTCAATAGTAAGTTTGTCAACCATTTCACCTGCGTTTCTGGTTGCGTTATCCATTGCACTCATTCTTGAACCTTGCTCGCTAGCTGAATTCTCTAACATCGCTTTAAAAATCTGAGTTGAAATATTTTTTGGTAGCAAGTTGCTCAATATTTCGTCTTCTTCAGGCTCAAATTCATAGTTATCCTCTGATGAATTTTCCTCATTTTCAGACGTTTTTAAAGGAATAATTTGTTGTTCTTGTGGTATTTGAGTAATTACATTCTTAAATTGGTTGTAAAAAATTGCACATACATCAAATTCTTTTTTTTCAAATTTTTCTATTACTATCTTACCTACTTTATCTGCATCAAAATAATTTACATTTTTTGACTCTTTAAAAGATATTTTTTCAATAATATTATCACCATAAAGACGTTTTAGTTGGTCATAACCTTTAGTTCCAACTGTAATAATTTTTAGCGTTTTTCCTTCATCTAAAATTTTTTGAAAATATAGTTTAGCTTTTTTAATAATATTTGTATTAAAACCTCCACAAAGACCTCTATCTGATGTCATGACAACACACAAATGTACTTTGTCTTCTCCAGAGCCAGATAAAAGTTTTGGAGCATTTTCAATGTCTGAAATACCATTTGATAAGTTTAAAATAATATTATTCATTTTATCGGAGTAAGGTCTTCCTTTCTCAGCATTTTCTTGTGCTCTTCTTAGTTTTGCAGCTGCAACCATTTTCATTGCTTTTGTAATCTTTTGCGTAGATTTAACGCTTGATATTCTTTTTTTTAGATCGTCTAAACTAGCCATTATTTTTTATGCGTTAAAATCTTTCTTAAGTTGTAAAATAATTTCATTCAATTCTTTCTCTTTATCATCTTCAAGTTTTCCTGAAGCAGTGATTGACTCAATTATATCTGGCTTTTCAGCTTTGCATTTTTCAATAATTTTATTCTCGAAACTTGCAATATCCTTTTGTTCAATATCATCAAGATGTCCTCTTACTCCACAAAATACAGAAATGACTTGTTCTGCAACGGTCATAGGAGAATATTGATTTTGCTTTAAAAGTTCAGTTAACTTTGATCCTCTGTTAAGTAATTTCTGAGTAGATGCATCGAGGTCTGAACCAAATTGAGCGAACGCAGCCATTTCACGATATTGCGCGAGTTCTAATTTCATTGACCCTGAAACTTTTTTCATTGCTTTAGTTTGAGCAGATGATCCAACTCTTGATACTGATAATCCAACATTTATAGCAGGTCTTATTCCCTGGTTAAAAAGTTCTGTTTCAAGGAATATTTGACCATCAGTAATTGAAATAACATTAGTAGGTATGAATGCAGAAACATCTCCGCCTTGAGTTTCAATAATTGGAAGAGCCGTTAATGATCCTCCACCGTGCTCATCACTCAATTTTGCAGCTCTTTCTAATAATCTACTATGTAAGTAAAATACATCTCCAGGGTATGCTTCTCTTCCAGGAGGTCTTCTTAATAGAAGTGACATTTGTCGATATGCAACAGCTTGTTTTGATAAATCATCATATATAATTAAGGCATGCATCCCATTATCTCTAAAGTACTCGCCCATAGTGCATCCAGTATAAGGGGCTAAAAATTGCAAAGGTGCTGCATCTGATGCAGTTGCCGCAACTATTGTTGTGTATTCCATCGCACCAGCTTCTTCTAATGTTTTTTCAATCTGTCTAACTGTGGATCTCTTTTGGCCTACAGCTACATAAATACAATATAATTTTTTCTTCTCATCGCCTGACTCGTTAATTTTTTTCTGGTTTATAATAGCATCAATTGCAACTGCTGTTTTGCCTGTTTGTCTATCACCAATAATTAATTCTCTTTGTCCTCTTCCAATTGGAACTAAACTATCAATTGATTTAAGACCAGTCTGCATTGGTTCACTTACAGATTTACGTGGAATTATACCAGGAGCTTTAACCTCAACCCTACTTCTTTTTAAACTTTTATCTAACGCACCTTTTCCATCAATTGGGTTTCCTAAACCATCAACTACTCTACCAAGCAATTCTTTCCCAACTGGTGTATCAACAATCGCACCAGTTCTTTTTACAGTATCACCTTCTTTAACTGCTTTATCATCACCAAAAATTACAACACCTACATTTTCACTCTCNANGTTTAATGCCATTCCTTTTGAGCC
>FUFK010015231.1_pt1 | contig 11030 bp, 9 predicted proteins | sample 1021851 | NCBI WGS metagenome assembly FUFK01 (sample SAMEA51879418, study PRJEB19060) | metagenome
GGAGGAGCTTCTTGATCAGATAGTGCATGCTGCGGAACCTCCGTGAGAGGAGTCCAGCATATATACGATAATATACTATCGCAACACTAAGTATAAATACGCATAATGAAGTTTATGTTATTTCTTCTCCGGCTAATGCCGACCTTCGCTTATGCTTGGTAAAGGTGCACATCGCGGGACAATGCCGTCATTCGTTTTTCATATTTCGCTGACGCAGCACGGCTTCGCGCATGCGGCAGGTTTGTCGCTGGGTTGCGGCTCATGTTGCCAATGCGGTCATTCAATCTGGCTAAATGTCACAAAGTCCAAACTCCACCTTCGCTGTCTCTTCGCAGCATATTTTCAAAAACAGTAAGGCGCACAACAACTTGAAGCACCTACAACAATCACACCAGTCCCGTAAATAATGACGGGATCTTTATCCATGGTTTACCGACGATCTTGAAGCGATTCCTCGACGGTCCAATTGTTGCGCTCTTGATCTAAAGATTTCACGATTTCGAAGCTCTAGTGACCAGATTGTTTGGCTACGAGATTCTCGCGCAGCGATAAACCTCCAAGGCTAGAATTATCCGTTTGCGGGGTCCTAAGAGTAGGATGGAATATTGACTTTCACCGCCATGGAACAGCCTTGAACCGACTTGTCGCTTTGGTCCTGAAGATTACCTTGCGGGAGACGGTATCGCTACTTCGACACCAACCACGGTTGTCCCCGCCAAGTTGCCCTGTGCAGACCCTGTCCACGCAACGACAACGCCAGCTGCTGATCGCGTAATCCTTGGAAATCCTACCGACTCTCGCCCACGATTGATGTGGAGTGCTTGTGGCGAAGTACACCCGCTCTCCGGCGACACCTGACACACGACTATTGCTTCATCGCCATTCGCATACTCCAACCAAAGAGCAAGTGCTTTGCCGTCACCCATCTGCAAGACATCTACGCGACCTGCGGGTGTGCCGAGATCGAGTTGCAACGGGTCTTCAAAGGATGCGCCCCCATCCCTGGAAAACGCAATTCGAGCCTTTGCCTCGCCATTGGCACCGGTGAACCACACGACTACCGCGTACGTTCCCAACGCATCGATGGCAGGTCCGTTGACAGGGCATCCTGCGATTTCCCAGCCGTCGCCGTAAATTGTTTCGGGGTCGGTCCATTCTTCTTCGACCAACCTGACAACCGAAATATCGCGGATTTCTTCGGCTGTTCGGTCCCTGTAAACCGCTATGATGTTACCTGCTTCGTTGCGGACGGCCGATGTTTGACAGCACGTACAAGCGCGTGGGTCGAGCAGGCTTTCCGGTCCCATTGAACCGTCCGGCGCAATGCGACGTGCGCGGACCTGCATGGCATTCTCATAGCTGTCGTCTGCGGCTTGATTATCGTATGCACGACCATCTAGCCAAAGAGCTGTCAAACCAGCGCTATCATCAGGGATTAGCGACACGAAACCATGTTCACGCTTTGATCGGTCATCGTGGGGTATGATTGGCGTTGTCCAGTTCAGACCCTCATCGAAGGAGAAAGCGATCTTTACGTCGTATTGATAGCTGCCCGGCCCATTCAATTCCAACCAATGCGCTGCAAGCGTCCCATCGCTAAGCCCAACGACTGACGGAAAGTCGGCCCAGTTCACAAACAGTGTCTCAGATTGATGAATTGTACGCGCCTCCGTCCAAGAGGTGCCATCGAACAGGGCCATCCGAACGGCGTTGTTACCTTCGGTCCAACTCATCACGATCCGACCATCGGGCAGTGTTGAAAGCGAGGGTTCACGTGCGTGATCCCCAACCGGTGCAATCAGTGGTCTGACTGGAAACAGAGGGGCATCTTCAGCCGCTACAAAGGGCGCACCGAGCATAAAAAGAGCCGTGCAAACGAATAAAAATCTAATCGGCCTCAACCTCCGGTCCAACCGAAACGAGATAAGCCCAGACTGCCTTGGCATCCGTTTCTTTCTTCAATTTGAATGACATGCCAGATTTCGCCTTGCTGTCGTTCAGAAAAGTCGCGAGGAACTTCTTCGGATCTGCAATATAGGCTACGAAATCGCTCTCGTTCCAGACCAAGCCATTCTCGCCCGCTTCACGAATAGAGTCCCGAAATTTATTCCCAAACATTTCTTCGGTCCCTGCTGTTCGGTTGTACACACCATAAAGATTTGGCCCAACCGCGCCACCCTTTCGGATAACGTCACCATCCGTCCTGACGATTGAGTGGCAGGCCTTGCACTTGTTAAATACCTTGTCTCCGGCTGATGCGTCGCCGGTTGCATGTCCATCGGCGAGAACACCTGTTCCGGACTATGCCAGTGCTAGCGTTGCGATAAATTTAGGTTTCATTCGTTTCTCTCCCCGTTGATGACAGTTATTATCTACTGGATGGCTGTTATGCTTTTGCCTCAGGTCGACAGGTCACTCAGTTAATTCCGTTTTCCCTTTGAAGAGCCCGTATATATGCCACGATATTCAATACTTCTGCTCGTGTTACGCCCTCGACAGCTGGCATGTTGCCAAACTTCCAATGGTGCGCCCGAACACCATTCTGTGCTGCGAGGACAAACGCCATGTCACCGTGGTGGCCCGGCTCATAAATCTTGTGCACCAGCGGTGGAGCAACGCCGTCCTGACCCTGCCCATTGACGCCGTGGCAGGTCGCGCAGGCCGCACCATAGGCACGCTTGCCGATTTGCTCTTGCTCGGTGAAACTTGGGGGCAGCCTGACAGTTGCAAGCGCACCTGCGGGAAGTGCCATTCTTTCGTCCGTCTGAGTACTCGTCTGGGAGTGGGTCGGCTGCAGGATGTACCATCCTGCCGCAGCAGGGAGTGGGCAAAACTTGGGGGTTATGCGGCTGCTCTTTGGTAGGCGCCGGTTAGCCGACCGTCGAGAACGGCGGCGCGGACAACCGCCACGCGGTGGGCTCCTTTGGGCGACCATCTCATGCGGCGGCGCTTGCCCATGCGGGTGTTCCCGATGTCGTCCACGCAGCCCTCTGCTCGGGAAGAAAAGACCGGAAGGCCTCTTCGATGTCGCTTGCCGTAGTTCGTCAGGTTGTCCATGTTGTTCGCAAGGTATGAATAGAGGTCTCGGCAGCGAGCTTGCACTCGCCGAGTGGCTTCAGTTGCCACGCGGTCATCTGTAACCAGCCGGGCGCAATCGACGATCAACCATTGCAGACTGGTCGTGGCCGTAAGAACTTTTCCATGCCAAAGGTACCATCGCAGCGTTTCGGCCGGACGTTTGAACAGCACTGGAATGCCGGAGAAACCCCTGCTCTGCAGCAGGCCTTTTACGGCGTTCTCGACGTGCTGAATACGCATCGAGATATGCCACCAGTCGAGGATGTGGCGTACCTTTCCACCGACGGCATTGCGGACGAGGTTTGGCAGGGCTGGTTCCCCGTCTGAAATTACCGTGACGGTTTGTTCGCGATCCCAACCGAGAGACATCAAGTCCCGGCGAAGCTGACTGGCAGGCGACAGGACCGCTTGTTGCACCAAGCCGAAGCGACGGCACCTATCGTGGCTTTCGATCTTGCCAACCACAATATCGAGGTGTCGCTTCTGGTATTCCGGCCTGCATCGGATATGCGCACCGTCTAGGAAAACCGTCAACGCAGGCGCCTCTTTGGCGGCTGAAGGAACCAACGGCTCAGTCTGCTCGCTGTCGCAGATTTCCCTGGCAACTTTGCCCAGTCGATTGCGCACCGATGTATTCACCTGCTTCGCGCAAGGTAGAAAGGTTTCCAGGATACGCGCCGCTTCCCGGAAGGAATGACGCGCCCCAAGTTCGGCCTGAAGGCGTCGCAGTTCCGGGGTCGATCGATCCGGAAAATAGTCAGCGAGAGGCGAAAGCGGTCCGCCCAAGACAACATCGGATTTTGCATTGCAGGCGCACCGGCGAATGCGCGGCGCTTTGACCTCGAACCTGCCGAAAAGCGTGTCGGGCACCCGCGACCGATAATCATGTATAGCCCGGACCCCGTCGCAGTCCGGACAGATCCTGCTGGCTTCGGAAATTTCCTCGATCTGGTCGCGCAGGATCGCATTCTGCAATTGCCCCAGGATCGTCTTCGCATCTTCGAGCAACAACCCGAAACCCTCAGGTTGCGTGCGCCGAAACGGGCGGGATAGGCGGCCGAGACGATGCCTCTTTGTGGTTCCGTTCTCGAAAGTCGTCTCGACAATAATTCGCACGTCCATGGTAGTTCCCCTCTCAATGAACCACTAGCATACACAGACACCCCCAAGTTTTTCCCACTCCTCCCGAACGCGTCGTGTCTCAGATTTAAGGGCAACGCGACAGCTGCCAACATCCACGTAGTCCCGGGTGAAGATATTCGAATGCAGGACGGCGGCAATTTGATTAGCGCCATTGCCCGCGCCGCTCTGCATTCTTCTGTACCGGTCAGGTCAAAATACGATTTGCATTCGTGCCCTGATCTCTTTTCCGTTCTCGCCGCTGGCCTGCTTGCCATCCATGTAGCTCAGACCAAGGCGAACGGCGTTGTTCGGGTAATAGTTGATGCCGACGGTGGTTTGCTTACCCTCTGTCGTACCAAGACCGACATCGCTGAACTTGCCGTATCCGTCCTCGTAGCGAAGCACTGCTTCCCATGCACCTTTCGAACTGCTTGGCTTCACCCGCTTGAACACGCCGTTGCTGTAGGGACGGCTTTCACCGGTCAGAATCCATCCTGCCTGAATGTAGTATCCGTCCACATCAACCCCGCCCGTGTCAGCGTTGAAGTATTCGGCCTGCGTGTGAAAGGGCCCCGATGCGGCCGCCAATTCGATGTTGTACGCATCGGTTTCGTTGGCAGGCAGAGCGGCATCACGGCTGGTAAAGCCGGCGCCAAGATGCAAGACCAGATCATCGGTCTGGATCGGGGCATAGGTAACGCGGCCGGTGATGGCCGTATTGCCGAAATCATCGCTGCCGTTGCCGGCCGCCTCGAAAACGCCCAGGCCGTAGGTCCAGTTGTCACCTGCACCGTGCAGTTGCACACCGGCGTTGCGGCCGGGCGCGTAGAATTCGGTCAGGGCCGAGCGTTCAAGCGATGATATGTCCTTCGAACTGGTAAGTTGCTCAAAGCCAAACGGTTCTTTTTGCTTACCCACTGTGATCCGGGCCATCTTGCCAAAACCGGTGTAGCGCAGATAGAGGTCCTCGGCGCTGCCGCCGCCGGTACCGCTTTCGGCGAGATTGAACTGTGCCTTGAAGGCCCAGTCGAGATATTTACCCTGGAAAAAAATCCGTGCGCGACGCACATCGAAATCATCGCTCTTACCGCTGATGTCGGAATCGGTCGAATCGTAATCCCACTGCAGGCGCCCCCCCACCCGGAAAGACGCGGTACCATCAGCACTCTTGAAGGTTATCCCGCTCCCTGCCTTGAGGTTGAAACCAGAGGTTTCGTCGGCCTGCACGACGCCCGCCGCAGCGGCGAGCAATGCCGCCGGTATAAACTTCATTTTCATTTCGTGTTCTCCAATTCTGTCAGGGAAATGCCATCGAGGCATCCGCAAGAGTCTCTTTCAACCGGGTATCCGGCGGGGCTACAGGCTGGCGAATCCCGCCAAAGACCCTTGCCGCTGAATGGCAGGCGATTGTTACAGAATCATGACGGTTTCGGGCATCGCTTGGCTTCGCTTTTGGCCAGCGCGCAGACCGAAGCGGACGGCTTCTGAACGGGAATACACGCGCAGGGCCGACCCCAATTCGGCTCTTTTGTTTGCAGTGTCGTGGTGGCTGGCCGGACTGAGTTGAGCAAAGTGTAACGATCCGGGTCTGGTCGCGTCCTCTTGTTTGCTGTCTGCTGACCACTCGCCCCTACGAATTGACCGCATTGCAGAATCTTCTAGTATGAAACAGACTTGGGAAATCAAATGAGGTGCCACGGATGAGCGAACTTTCCCAATACGCGATCCTTTTCGGGCTGAGCGTCGGTGTATTCGGTTTCGTGCTCAGCCTCTATGGGTTCGCCCGGGCCATCGGGCGGGCGCGCGCGGAACCCGGCAAGGACGTGCCCGCCACCGCCGGCACCCTGTCGCGCGATCCGGTCTGGGTGCGCTACCATGCGCGTTATGCCGGTTATGCGCTGCTGTTTCTGGCCTTCGACATGGAGATGGCGTTCATGTATCCGTGGGCGGTCGTCTACCGCGAAGAAGGGCTGATCGCATTGCTCGACATGGGCGTTTTCCTGGCAATCCTGTTCTTGGGCCTGCTCTATGGCTGGAGCCAGGGCGCGTTGAGGCGGCAATGACCTTCGTCGGGGCGCGAGAGGGCGCGATGTCCGGGATCAGGCGGGCGGTCGCGGCGGCCATGGCGCGCGATCTGCCGGCCTTCGTGCTGCCCGGCCCCTCTGTCGCGCGGGCGATGGGGCTCGATCTGTCCGGGTCGCATCTGCGGCTTGTCGGCACCCCGCGCCATGCGAATCTGTTGATCGTCGTCGGCCCCTTGCCCCCCGGTCTGCGCGATGCCGCCGCCGTCACCTACGCGCAGATCCCGCGCCCCCGCGCGATCCTTGCGCTGGGTGCCGGCGACATCGCCCCGTTGCCCGATGCGGACGTGTCGGCCCCGCTGACCCAGGCCGGGCTGCACTCCGGGCTGGCCGATCTGCGCCGCGTGATCGCCGCGGGCGCGTTTCGCGCTGACAGCGGGGAGTTTAACGCCCCCGCTCTTGAGGTGCGCGTGGAATACACTTGCCCGATGCACCCCGAAATCGTCCGCGACGCCCCCGGAGACTGCCCCAAATGCGGCATGACGCTGGTGCCGCGCGAAACAGCGTCCGATGGACATGGTGGGCACGGTGGCCACGACATGCCCCCGGAGGACAGGTCAANCCCCGCCGATCACGCACATGCGGGCCACGCCGAGGACGCGGGCGGGGCGGGGGCATATACCTGCCCGATGCACCCCGAGGTCGTCAGCGACGCACCGGGCAAGTGCCCAAAATGCGGCATGTTTCTGGTGAAGGCGGAAGAGGGGGAAAGCCACGGGCACGGGCATGGCGGTCACGGTCACGAGCATGGCAGTGAAGCGCACGGAGCGCATGGTCACGGCGATCACGGCGGTCATGGCAAACAACAGGACCATTCCGGCCACGATGGCCACGATGGGCATGCCGGACATGGCGGCCACTCCGAGGCCGCTATCGACGGGATCGAGCCGCATTTCATGTCGATGGTCGAGATGACCGAGGGCCAGCCGCGCAGCAGCGACGGGTTGCAGATGGACTGGATCGAGGTGCCGTTCGGGCCGTTCTTTCCGGGCCTGCCCGCGGGGCTGCGCCTGACCCTGACGCTGGACGGCGATACCGTGGCGGGCAGCGAGGTCAGGAGCCTTGTGGGCAGGGCGGAACTGGTGGATGGCCCGCAGATGAGGGTGGCCGATTTCGTCGAGCGTCTGGCCGCGATGATGCCGCTCAGCCCGGTGGCCTATCGGACGCTGGCCTGCGCGGCGATCGAGGAGGCCGCGAGCGTCGACCCCGGCCATGACGCGCGCCGTGGCCGCGCCGCCGCGGTGGAACGCGAGCGGATCGCCAGCCACCTGAACTGGCTGGCCGAGTTCGGCCTGCAGTCGGGTTTTTTGTGGCTCGCCGCGCGCGCTGGGGCGTTGCAACTGGCCGTTCAAGGTGCCGACGTCGCCGGGATCGCCGCGCAGGCTGGGGCGATCCGGCGGCTGACGCGCCGGGTGCAGGCGGCCCCGTTGATGCGGATGCGGCTGAGACGCATCGCGCGCATCGGCAAGGACACCCCGGCGAGCGGCCCGGTGGACCGGGCGCGGGGTGGCGGATCGGATTCCCGTACGGGTGATCCAACGCTGAAGGATCTCGGGTTCGAAACGCGCGTCCGCAACGGCGGCGATGCGCTGGCCCGGCTGCGGCTGCGCTGCGACGAGATCGCCCAAAGTCTCGACGTGATCGCGGCCGCCGGGAGGATTGCTGTGCCGCAGGTGCCGGATGTGGACAGGGTGTCGGGCGAGGGCGCGGCCCGCATCGAAACACCGCGCGGAGCGGCGCAGCTGCGCGTGAAGCTGACCGATGGCCGGGTGGTCGAGGCCGATCTCGACACGCCGTCAGACGTGAACATCGCCCTTGTCGAAACGGTGACGGCGCAGCAGGAACTGGGCGATGCCTTGGCCGCTGTCGCCTCGCTCGACCTGTCGCCATGGGAGGTGCGTGGATGAGCATTCTTGTCGTTCTCCTGTCGCTCGCCGCCGGGGCCTACGCGCTGGCCGTCATCGAACGATGGGCCGTGCATGGGCACCTGAGCCTGACCGGTCCGGCCTGGGCCGCCCTGGCGCTTCTGGGGCGGGAATCGCTGCTGGCGCGCAAATCCGACCGGTTGTTCTTTGAGCTTGGGCCGGTGCTGCTATTGGTGGCGGGGCTGATGGCGGTGGCGGTGATCCCGCTGGCGCCGGGGCTTATCATCACCGACCTGGCCACCGGGGCGCTGTTTCTGAACGCCGCGCTGGCCTATGTGCTGGTGGCGCTGATCATGGCGGGCTGGGGTCCGAACGGGGCCTACGCGATGATCGCGGGCTGGCGGTTTCTGGGCCAGTTCATCGCCTATGCGATGCTGATCGTGATGCCGATCACCGCCGTCGCCATGCGGGCGGAGTCGCTCTCGACGGTTGAGATCGTCGCCTCGCAGGAACAACTCTGGAACGTGCTGTACCAGCCGATGGGGTTCATCCTCTTTGTCGTGGCGGCGATGGGGCTCGCGTGGTTGCCGCCGCTGGACCTGCCCGATGCGACCGGCGAATTGGCCGGCGGGGTCGAGGCCGAGTATACCGGCGTGCGGCTGGCGGTGCTGCGGCTGGCGCGGATGGTCATCATCCTGGCGCTGGCGGGGGCGACCGTGACCTTCTACCTGGGCGGCTGGCTGGGCCCGTGGCTGCCGCCCTGGGCCTGGAGCGCGATCAAGATCCTGGTCGTGGCCGCGGCCATGCTGAGCGTCGGGCGCTACATGCCGCGCATCCGCGAGGCGCGCTATCTGGCGCTGAGCTGGAAGCTGGGGATCTCGCTGGCGCTGGCCAATATCTTTGTCGTGGGCGTGATTGCGCTGGTGGTGCCGATATGACGGTTCAGATGATCTTTCTGGCGTTCTTCGGCGGCGCGGCGGTATGGTTCGGCGTCGTGGTCTTCCGCACCCATTCGATGGTGCGTTCGGCGCTGGCGCTGCTGTTTTCGCAAACCGCGATCGGGGCGATGTTCCTGGTCATGCAGGCTGAGTTTCTGGGCGTGTTGCAGATCATGATGATGGCCACGGAAATGAGCGTGATGGCGATCTTCATGGTGATGTTCATGATGGATCCGGGCGGCATGGGCAAAATGGACATGACCCACCAGAAACGCCTGTCGCTCTGGGCCGGGGGCATCGGGCTGCTGGCCGCGCTGTTGCTGGTCTGGCTGCCCGATTGGGGTCCGGTCGCCCTGTCCGTGCCGGGCGCGCATGAACAGGCCGCCGATTTGGGGCGCGAATTACTGGGCCGGTCGATGTTAATCTTCCAGTCGGCGGGTCTGACGATTCTGACCGCCATGGTTGCGGCCACGATGGTGGCCATCGTCCCCAACGCGGAGCAGCGCAAATGATTCTGGAACTCATGATTGCCCTCAGCGTCGGCGCGGGGCTGTTCGGTATCGGACTTTATGGCGCGCTGAGTCAGACCAACCTGGTGATGATCGTCATGGGGGTCGAACTGATTTTGGCCGCGGCCCTGGTCAACCTGGTGGCCTTCTGGCGCTACCTGCATCCCGACGAGCCTGCCGGTCAGATGTTCGTGCTGATCGTCATGGCGGTGATGGCGGTCGAGATGGCGGTGGCCTTCGGTATCGCCATCGCCCGGTTCCGGGTGCGCGGCTCGGTCGAGATGGAAGAAGCGCGGGAGTTGAAGGGATGACGATGCTGGCGCTCACCCTCCTTGCGCCGCTTCTGGCGGGCATCGCGGTGCTGGCCCTGCGGCGCGCACCCGAAGCGATTGCGCTTGCGGGCGTCGGCCTCGGGTTCCTCGCGGCGATGGCGGTTCTAGCGGGTGCGATTGCGGGCAATGCGGTGCAGATGGTCCTGCCGGGCCTGCCGCAAATGCCGCTGCGGCTGGTCGCGACGCCGCTGACGGCGGTCGTTTCGGCCATGGTGGCGACGGTGGCGGCTTTTGTGGTGGTCTATGCCGTGGGTTACATGCGCAGCGACCCCGAAAGGCCGCGCTTTTTCGGCATCCTGCTGCTGTTTGTCGCGGCGATGCAGGCGCTGGTGCTGGCGGGCGACTGGATCACCGTGCTGGCCGCGTGGGAACTGATCGGCTTTTCCAGCTATCTGCTGATCGGCTTCTGGCATGGCCGCGACGGCGTGCCCGGTGCCGCGACGCGGGCGTTTCTGTACACCCGCAGCGCCGATCTGGGGCTTTATCTGGGGATTTTTGTGCTGATCGGCTGGGCCGGCACCTCGGAAATCTCGGCTACATTGTCGATTAGCGGCACGCCCGCACTGGTCGCCGGGTTGCTGTTGCTGGTGGGCGCGATGGGCAAATCGGCGCAGGTACCGTTGCAGGACTGGTTGCAGCGCGCCATGGCCGGGCCGACGCCGGTTTCGGCGCTGCTGCATTCGGCGACTCTGGTGGCGGCGGGGGCGATCCTGCTGATCCGGGTGGCGCCGATGTTGCCCGGCGGGGCCTTGCTGGCAATCGGACTGGTCGGCGGCGTCACCGCCGTCGTTGCCGGTTTGATCGCGCTGGCCGAGCGGGATCTGAAACGGCTGCTGGCGGCCTCGACCTCCAGCCAGTACGGGCTGATGCTGCTGGCCATTGGCGCGGGGGTGCCGGTGGCGGCGCTGCTGCACCTTATCGCCCACGCGGCGATCAAGAGCACGCTTTTTCTGGGGGCGGGTGTGTTCCAGCATGATCGCGACAGCACCGACATGGAAGCGGTCGCGGGCGCGGGCCGGGCACGACCGCTGGTCCTTTCCGCCTTCGCCGTTGCCGCGCTGGCGCTGGCGGGTATTCCACCGCTGGCCGGCTTCTTTTCCAAGGA
>FUFK010718177.1_pt1 | contig 11027 bp, 6 predicted proteins | sample 1021851 | NCBI WGS metagenome assembly FUFK01 (sample SAMEA51879418, study PRJEB19060) | metagenome
CAACGAAGTGAACGCCGACGCCACCCGCCTGGCCCTGTTCCTGAACGCTTTCCTGGTGGTGGAGCTGGTCAAGGCCGCCCTGCGGATGATGTTCTCCTCCGGCTATGAAGGCCTGCGGCTGATCCCGGTGGGCGCCGGCCAGGCCCGCTACGCCAACCGTTTCCTGGCCAATCTGACCGGCTTTATCGGCTACGGCATGCTGGTGTTGGTGCCGATTCTGAATTTCCACATGTCTCCGGTGCTGGGCACCGCCGTGGGCACCCTGGTAATGCTGCTGGCGCTGCTCTACGCGGTGGCGGTGATCCTCAAGAAGCGCACCGTGATCCGTGACCGGCTGCTCGACAAAGCCGAGGCGACCAGCGGCCCCGGCCGCGTGGCCCTGGGCGTCAGCGCCCGTCTCTGGCACCTGGTCGCGCTGGCCTACGCGCTGATGGTGTTCGCGGTCACCGTGATCAACCCGGAAACCGCGCTCCCCTTCGTCGCCATGGCGACCCTGGAAACGCTGATCTACGTCGGCGTCGGCCTGCTGGTTTCGGTGGTGCTGACGCAGGTGATCGGCAAGGAAATCCAGCTTTCCGACCGGCTCAATGAAAAGCTGCCGCGTCTGCAGGCGCGGGTGAACACCTATGTGCCCACCGGCCTGAAGGTGATCCGTGCTCTGATTCTCGCTCTGGTGGTGATTCTCTCCCTGGACGCCTGGGAGGTGTACGACCTGGCCGCCTGGTACGCCACCGCCGCCGGCGCGCACACCGTGGCCGTGGTGCTGCATATTCTGGTGATCCTGGCCGTCGCCGCGGCGGTCTGGATCGGCATCGCCAGCCTGCTGGAACACAAGCTCACCCCGGCCGAGGGGGCCGACCCGGCCACCGTGGCCCGCGCCAATACCCTGATGGGTCTGTTCCACACCACGCTGGCCATCGCCATCATCATCATGACGCTGATGATCGTGCTGGCGGAGATCGGCATCAACATCGGTCCGCTGATCGCCGGCGCCGGTGTGCTCGGCCTGGCCATCGGTTTCGGCGCCCAGAAGCTGGTTCAGGACGTGATCACCGGGGTCTTCATTCAGCTGGAAAACGCCATGAACACCGGCGACTTCGTCACCGCCGGCAGCCACTCCGGCACCGTGGAGCGCGTCGGCATCCGCTCCGTGGCGCTGCGTGATCTGTACGGCACCTACCACATCGTGCCGTTCTCCTCGGTGGACGCGGTGTCCAACTTCACCCGCGAATACGGCAACCATGTGGGCGAGTACGGCATCGGCTACCGCGAGAGCATCGATGACGCCATCGTCCAGCTGGAGGCCGCCTTCGAGGAGCTCAAGGAGGGGCCGCACAAGGACAACATCCTGGCGCCGATGACGGTGGCCGGCGTCACCGCCCTGGCCGACAGCTCGGTGAACATCCGCGTGGTGATCAAGACCACCCCGGGCAACCAGTGGGCGGTGGGCCGCGCCTACAACCGCCTGGTGAAGATCTACTTCGACAAGGCCGGCATCGAGATTCCGTTCCCGCACACCACGCTGTACTTCGGTGAGGACCGGGACGGCAACGCGCCGCCGGCCAACGTCCGCATGCTCAACGACGAGCGTGTGGTGGACACCCAGCAGGACGGCACGTCCTCCGACCGTTCCGAGTAACCCGCTCCTGTGCGAGCGGGCCCCGCCCGCGAAAGGGTGGCGCTAGCCACCCGGCGGGATGCCAGAGACCTTCTTCTCCAGAGAGCCCGCGCCGGGATCGGGTGGGCCCGTCCAGGACACGCCACCATTGCACCGCGTCTCGGATACGGAGCACCGAACATCCAAAGAGCCCACCCCTGGAGAACGGCGCAAAAAAAAGCCGGCGGGGAGCCGGCTTGAGGAATGATCGCGTCGCGATCCGGGAAGTCAGAGGGGGGCGAGGCGGTCAGGCCGCCTCTTCCAGAGCGTGGGCCACCAGCTCGTCGAACTGCTCCAGGAACTCACGGTTGTCGTGGTCCCAGGGGTGGAAGCCGGGCTTGAACCAATCCAGCCAGGCCCTGGCGGTGTAGCGGAAGATGCCTTTCTTGCCCAGGGTGTGCCGCGCTACCGCGCGCCAGCCCTTGCCGTCGAACAGGCCGCCGCTGACGCGCACGTTATGCAGGTAGAACGGCAGGAACAGGGCGAAGAACACACTGGTGGAGAACACCAGCGCGAAGCTGCGCATGGCGTAGGCGCCGACCTGGTCGTCACCGCCCACCGCCAGCCGGTAGACATCGAACGCCACGGCTTTATGCTCGGTCTCTTCCAGGGCGTGCCAGTTCCACAGGGCGCGGTAGCCCTCGTCGGAGCCTTCCATGATCTCCGGCAGGCTGAGCAGGCCGTCGGCGAGGATCGCGGTGAGGTGCTCCAGGGCCACGGTGCCGGCCAGCTGGAAGGACGCCGGGGTGTATTTCTGCACCGCCTTGAGCAGATTGTCGACCAGCTGCTCCTGGGCTTCGATGGGCACGCCGGCCTCATTGACGAAGCCGTTGTACTCTTCGTGCTCGCGGCCGTGCATGGCTTCCTGGCCGATAAAGGCGGTCACCGCCTTCTTCAGTTCCGGGTCCTGGACGACATCGCGATAGTGGCGCACGCTGTCGATAAAGAAGCGTTCGCCAACCGGGAAAAACAGGCTCAGGGTATTGAGAAACTGGCTCACGTTGCGCCCGTCCTGGTGCCAGGTCAGCGCTTTGCTGGGGTTCAGCTTGAAGCGCAGGTTCCGGCGGGTGGGCAGTATGTTGATCGCCATGGTTAAGTACCTCTGATGATTGTTACATTGAACGATGATACATTCGCCCGCGCAGTGGGCAAGTGGCCCTTGGTTAAGGAAGGCATGTCGTGACGGCAAATAAACAAGAAAAGGCAAATCGTTTACTTGAGGCCCTGGTCGTCCATCTCAGCGAGTCCCTGGACCCGGACCGCGTGGACGACTGGCTGGAACAGGAATTGGACGACCTGCTGGCTCAGGCCGACACGGTGCGCCTGGGTGAGGTGGTGACCGCCGAGCAGATCGGCACCACGGTGCGCAAGTACGCGGTGCAGATGGAGCTGGGCGGCGGCATTCCGGAGCTGGTGGGTGAGATGGTGGACCGTCTCTATAACCACGGCATTCAGGCGGAGCGCCGGGTCGGCGAGCTGGTGGACGAGCGCACCGTGGCGGCCCTGGTCGACAAGGTGCTGGAAATCCCGCTCTCCCGACGGGGCGTGGGCTGGCTGAGCAGCAACCCGGTGTTGCTGGCGCTGCTGGCCGGCGGCGCCCATCTGGGCCTCAAGACCTGGCTGCACCAGGGCATCCCGGAAAGCCTGCGGGGTCTGGTGGGGCGGCGGCTGCCGCCGCGCTGGCGGGCCAGCCTGGAGATGCGTCTGCAGGAGTGGCTGCTGGAACGCACCGAGGCGCTGCTGTCCGACCCCTGGCTGTACAGCGACGATAACCTGGGCGAGCTGCGGGAACTGGTGCTGGTGGCCTGGCAGGATTTCGCCGAGCGCCCGGTGACCGAGCTGCGCGAGCTGCTCAGCAGCGAGGACATTCAGGAACTGTTCGTGATCGGCTATGACTTCTGGCGGGAGTTCCGGCACAGCGACTATTTCGCCACCATGCTGGACACCGGCATCAATGCCTTCTTCGACAAGTATCGGGACACCACCCTGCGCGACCTGATCGACGAAGTGGGTATCGCCCGCGACGACCTGCTGGATGACGCCCGCCGTTTCGCGCCGCCGGTGCTGCGGCTGCTGCGTGAGCGTGGCCTGCTGGACGCCTGGTTGCGCCGTCACCTGGCGCCGTTCTTCGAGAAGCCGGAGACCCTGGCGATCCTCGACGAATAGCCGCTTACAGCGGCGATACAGGATACAGGGTGCAGGATTCAGGAGAGGGTACAGCGGTAAACTTTCACCCTGAATCCTGAATCCTGTATCGCCGCCAAAGGCGGCTAAGCGGGGCCTTCTTCAGCGCGGGCCTGCTGTTGCAGGGCGAGAATCTCGTGCAGCTGGTCCTCCGGCACCGGCCGGCTGATCAGGTAACCCTGAATGCTGTCGCAGCCCATTTCGCGCAGGATATTCAGGTGCTGGTCGGTTTCCACCCCTTCCGCCACCACGCTCATGGTGAGGCTGTGCGCCATCTCGATAATGGCCCGGGTGATGGCCGCGTCGTCCGGGTTGTCCGCCAGGTCGGTGATGAAGGTGCGGTCGATCTTGAGCGTATCCACCGGGAACCGCTTCAGGTAGTTAAGCGATGAATAGCCGGTGCCGAAGTCGTCCAGGGAGAGGCCCACGCCGCGGGCGCGCAGGCGCTCGAGCAGGGCGATGTTCTGGTCCATGTCTTCCATGATCAGGCTTTCGGTGAGCTCCAGCTCCAGCAGTTCCGCCGGCAGACCGGTGAGCGCCAGGATGCGGTCCACCACGTCCGCCAGGTTACCTTTGCGGAACTGATGGGCGGACAGGTTCACCGACACTCGGATATCGCCCAGCCCCCGGTCCAGCCACTGCCGGGCCTGACGGCAGGCGCGCTCGAGCACCAGCTCGCCGATCGCTGAAATCAGGCCGGACTCCTCCGCCAGGGGAATGAATTCGGACGGCGCCAGCAGGCCCATGGTCGGGTGCTGCCAGCGCACCAGCGCTTCCACCGATGAGATGCGGCTGTCCGCCAGGTCCATTTTGGGCTGGTAGTGGACCACGAATTCGTTCTTGAAGATCGCCTTGCGCAGGCTGGTCTCCAGCGCCAGCTGTTCCACCGAGGCCATCTGCATGCCGGTACGGTAGAACTGGAAATTATTGCCGCCGCTGCGTTTCGCCTGATGCACCGCCATTTCCGCCTGGTTGATCATCGACTGGGCTTCCTGGCCCGGGTTGGGGAACACGCTGATGCCGATGCTGGCGCCCAGCAGCAGTTCATGGCCGTCGATCAGGAACGGCTTTTTCATCATGTTGATCAGTTTCTGGCAGAGCACGCCGATCTGCGCTTCGGCGCCGCAGTTTTCCAGCACCAGGGTAAATTCGTCGCCGCCCACCCGGGCCAGGTTTTCGTCGTTGACGCCGCACCGGCAGATGCGCTCCGCGGCCAGCTTGAGCAGGCGGTCGCCGATCTCATGGCCGAGGCTTTCGTTGATCGGTTTGAAGCGGTCCAGGTCGATCATCAGCAGCGCCGCTTTTTCCCGGTTCAGGCGCGCCAGGGTCAAGGCCCGCTGCAGGCGTTCGCGGAACAGCGCCCGGTTGGGCAGGCCGGTCAGACGGTCGTAGTTGGACAGAAACTGCACCCGCTCCTCGGCTTCCTTGCGCGAGGTCAGATCGGACAGCATCCCCACATAGCGGATCACCCGTTGTTTCTCGTCCAGCACGCTGCTGATCTGCAGCCATTCCGGGAAGGGCTCGCCGTTGCGCCGCCGTTCGTTGATCTCGCCTTCCCAGAACCCGGTGCGGCGCAGCGCCAGGGTAATCGCGCGGTAGGTGCTGCGGTTGCGGTCGATGTGGTCGGTGTCGGCGATGGTGCGGCCGAGCACGTCCTGCTCCGGGTAGCCGGTGATCTGTTCGAAGCGGGCGTTCACCGCCAGGAACTGGAAGTTACGGTTCAGAATGAAGATGCCTTCCGGGGCGTTCTCGAACACCGTCGCCGCCAGCCGCTGTTGTTCCTGGGCTTCGCGGGTGGCGGTGATGTCCCGGCGGGTGCCGATCATGCGCAGCGCGCGGCCCTTGTCGTTCCAGTCCACCACCCGGCCTTCGTCTTCGATCCAGCACCAGGGGCCCTCGGCGTGGCGCAGCCGGTAGATGGCGTGGTAGCGGTCGGTCTCGCCCTTGAAGTGGGCGATCATGGCGCGGCGGATGGCGGGAAAATCGTCCGGGTGGACCAGCTGTTGCAGGTCGCCGAAGAAGTTACGGAAGTATTCGCTTTCGTAGCCGAGCAGCCGGTCGAAGTTGGTGTGGTAATTGGTGCCGGTGACCAGATTCCAGTCCCAGAGCCCGATGTTGCTGGCGTCCAGCGCCAGCTGCAGGCGCTCGCCGGTGGCGCTTAATTCCCGGTTGGCCTGCTCCAGGGCGCGGGTGCGGTCGCTGACCATGGACTCCAGCCGGTCGTTGGCCTCCTGCAGGCGCCGGCGCGCCTCCTTGCGTTCCATGATCTCGTCGGCGAGCTTCTCGTTGAGCGCTTCCGCGTTGGCCCGCGCCCGGTCCAGATAGTCGATCAGCGCCGTGTTGCTGATCTGCAGATCCAGGGCCTGGTGCGTGGTCAGATTGATGCGGCGCGCGGCGACGAACAGAAAGGCGCCGGTGGCCACCAGCATGGCCGCCAGGGCCGGCTCATTATCGTTGGCCAGCAGCAGCTGCACGCACGACGGCGCCAGCAGACAGATCTGGTACATGAGCACCGTGGGCAGATGGCTGCTGTACGCCGACAGCGCCAGGATGCTCAGGCCGGTGCCCAGGCTGCTCATGGTCAGCTGCGCGTAGAGCATCGACTCGGAAAGCAGGGTGTCCGTGGGGTTGAACAGAAAGCCGCCGATGCCCATCGCCACCGCGGTGGCCACCACGCTCACCGACACTTTGCGCAGGTCGACGCGGTCGCCGCTGCGCGACGGCCGGCTCAGCAGCAGCCAGCTCACCCGGGCCAGGATCAGCGTGCAGACGGCCAGCGCCCACACCAGCAAGGTGGCGCGCGGCACCGGCGAGTCCCAGTAGGCCCAGGTCGCCGCGATCACCGCCAGACCTTCCAGTACGTTCATGCCCTTGATCCCGGAGAGGAGATGCTGGCATTGAGCGCGGGTCACGGCCTGCTGCTGCTTGCTTGGTTGTGACTCGAATGCTGTCGACACGAATAAAGATTCCAGGCTCGGAGCCTTGGGCGCCGGTGAGTAAGTCGCTCCCGCGCACTGATCGGGAACCCGTAGGCATAAGTGACGCCCGGCTTTTTCTTTGGCAGTTTACCCAGCCCCACCGCGAAGGGAAACCGGATCACCGGGGCTGCGTCACAACCTGCCGCGCCAAAGCGGCGGTTCTGGTAAACTCCGCCGCCATGGATGATGTGACTTCCCTTATCGAAGGCCTTAACCCGGCTCAGCGCGACGCGGTGACCGCCGAAGACCGGCACCTGCTGGTGCTCGCCGGTGCCGGCTCGGGCAAGACCCGGGTGCTGGTGCACCGTATCGCCTGGCAGATCGCCACCGAACAGGCGTCGCCGTTCGGTATTCTCGCCGTGACATTCACCAACAAGGCGGCGGCGGAAATGCGCGGCCGCATCGAGCAGCTGCTCGACATGCCCGCCGGCGGCATGTGGGTGGGCACCTTCCACGGCATCGCCCACCGGCTGCTGCGCCAGCACTGGCAGGAAGCGGGCCTGCCGCAGAACTTCGAGATCATCGACGCCGACGACCAGCAGCGTCTGATCAAGCGGGTGATCCGCGAGCTGGGGCTGGACGAACAGCGCTGGCCGGCGCGCCAGGCCACCTGGTTCATCAACGGCCAGAAGGACGAGGGNCTGCGCGCCGCGCATATGGANGTGGCCGGCGGCGACCTGTTTCTGCAGACCATGCAGAAAATCTATCTGGCCTACGAGGAAGCCTGCGCCCGGGGCGGCCTGGTGGACTTCAACGAGATGCTGCTGCGCGTGCTGGAGCTGTTCCGCGACAACGACGAGCTGCGCGGGCACTATCAGCGCCGCTTCCGGCACATTCTGGTGGACGAGTTCCAGGACACCAACGCCATCCAGTACGCCTGGCTGCGGCTGCTCACTAATGACGACAACGCCGCCACCATCGTCGGCGACGACGACCAGTCCATCTACGGCTGGCGCGGCGCCAAGATCGAGAACATCCATAAATTCAGCCGTGACTTCCCCGATACCCGCACCGTGCGGCTGGAACAGAACTACCGCTCCACCGGCACCATTCTGAACGCCGCCAATGCGGTGATCAGCGTCAACAGCGACCGGCTCGGCAAGGAGCTCTGGACCGACGGCGGCGACGGCGAGCCGATCCGTCTCTACGCCGGGTTCAACGAGGTGGACGAAGCGCGCTTTATCGCCGGCAAGGTGGAAAGCCTGGGCCAGCAGGGCATGGCGCGCCGGGAAATGGCGGTGCTGTACCGCTCCAACGCCCAGTCCCGGGTGCTGGAGGAGGCCTTCCTGCAGGTCGGCATCCCCTATCGCATCTACGGCGGCCAGCGCTTCTTCGAACGCGCCGAGATCAAGAACGCCCTTGCCTACCTGCGGCTGCTCAACAACCGCCGGGCGGACGCCGCCTTCGAGCGCGTGGTCAACACGCCCACCCGCGGCATCGGCGCCAAGACCCTGGAGATTCTCCGTGATCTGGCCCGCCAGCGCGGCGTGCCGCTGTGGGACGCGGCGGCGGCGCTGATCAACGAGCGTCTGCTCACCGCCCGCGCCGGCAACGCCCTGCTCGCCTTCCTCAAGCTGGTGGACAAGCTGGCGGAGGAAACCGAAGGGTTGGGGCTGGCGGAAACCACCGAACACGTGATCGCCGCCAGCGGTCTGCTCGATTACCACGGCCAGGACAAAGGCGAAAAAGCCCAGCAGCGTCTGGACAACCTGCGCGAGCTGGTCTCCGCCACCCGCCAGTTCGGTGACGAAGAGGGCGAGGAGGATCCGCTCAGCGCCTTCCTGGACCACGCCGCGCTGGAATCCGGCGAAGGCCAGGCCGACGCCCACGAGGACGCGGTGCAGATGATGACCCTGCACTCCGCCAAGGGCCTGGAATTCCCGGTGGTGTTCATCACCGGCCTGGAAGAGGGTCTGTTCCCGCACCAGATGTCCTCGGACGACCCGGTGCGTCTCGCCGAGGAGCGCCGGCTCTGCTACGTGGGGCTGACCCGGGCGATGCGCGAGCTCTACCTGACCCACGCGGAAAGCCGGCGCCTGTACGGCAACGAAACGCTCAACCCGCCCAGCCGCTTTCTGCGGGAAATACCCGCCGAGCTGGTGGAAGAGGTGCGCGCCCGGGCCGGCTTCAGCCGCCCGCTGGGCGGCGGTGGCGGGGGGCCGCGCCAGCAGGACGCCAATGGTATTGTATTGGGGGCGCGCGTCATGCACCCGAAATTCGGTGAAGGCACGGTGCTGCATTTCGAGGGCCAGGGCCCCAACGCGCGGCTGCAAATCAACTTCGACGGCGTCGGCACCAAATGGCTGGTGAGTCAGTACGCGCGCCTTGATGTGATCTAGGGTCCGAAGGGCCCACTAACAATAAAACCAACGGGAGAGCTCCATGGATCGTCGTAAATTCGTCTCCGCGCTGGGCCTCGGCCTGGGCGCCGCGGCGCTGGCCGGCTGTGGTCAGAACGAAAGCGAGAGCAAGCCGGCCGCCGGCGGCGACAACGCCCCGGCCAAGACCGCCGACCAGGAAGTCCGCGAGTGGAAGCTGGTCACCGCCTGGCCGAAGAATTATCCGGGCCTGGGCACCGGCGCCAACCGCTTCGCCGAGCGTGTCACCGCCATGTCCGGCGGCCGCCTGACCATCAAGGTGCACGGCGCCGGTGAGCTGGTGCCGGCCATGGGCGTGTTCGACGCGGTGCGCGACGGCAGCGCCGAGATGGGCCACTCCGCCTCCTACTACTGGAAAGGCAAGCACCCGGCCACGCCGTTCTTCACCGCGGTGCCGTTCGGCCTCACCGCCCAGGAGCTCAACAGCTGGGTCAACTTCGGCGGCGGTCAGGAGCTGTGGGACGAACTGTACGGCGAGTTCGGCATCAAGCCGCTGCCGTGCGGTAACAGCGGCACCCAGATGGCCGGCTGGTTCCGCAAGGAGATCAACAGCCTGGAGGACATCAAAGGGCTTAAGATCCGCGCCCCCGGCCTGGCCGGCGAAGTGATGCAGCGCATCGGCGCCACCCCGGTGCAGATGCCCGGCGGCGAGGTGTTCACCTCCATGCAGACCGGCGCCCTGGACGCCGCCGACTGGGTCGGCCCCTATAACGATCTCACCTTCGGCCTGCACAAAGTGGCCAAGTACTACTACTACCCCGGCTGGCAGGAGCCCGGCGCCATGCTGGAGCTGATGATCAACAAGGCGAAGTGGGACGCGCTGCCGGACGACCTGCAGGCCATCGTCAAGAGCGCCGCCGAAGCGGAAAATCAGCACATCTACGACGAATTCACGGCGCGCAACGCGGAAGCACTCAAGCAGCTGGTGGACGAGCACGGTGTTGAGCTGCGCCGCCTGCCGGACGAGGTGCTTCAGGCGCTGGAAAAAACCAGCCAGGAAGCGGTGGAGGATCTGGTCGCCGGCAACGAGCAGGCGCGCCGTATCTATGAGTCCTATCGCGGGTTCCGGGATTCGGTGATGCCGTACATCGCGGTGGCCGAGCAGTCCGCGCTTAACGTCCGTTCCATGGTGTTGGGCCAGAAGGCGCCGTAACGGCGCCGATTCAGGGATTCAGGATTCAGGGTGAAGCGCGGGCACCGCCGTGCCATCCGCACGGCCTAGGCCGCGCCTGTATCCTTCATCCTGCATCCTGAATCGTCTTCTAGTCCCGGGGTACCGAGCGGGTGCGGCCGTTCTCGTCGATGGCGACGAACGTGAAGTGCCCCTCGGTGACCTTCGCCAGATCACCCTCATCCTCGACGATCCACACCTCCACCAGAATCTGCATGGAGCTGCGGCCGATGTCCTGCATCCGCGTATAGCAGCTCACCACCGCGCCCACCGGCACCGGCCGCAGGAACGCCATGGAGTCGATCGCCACCGTGGCGACCCGGCCCTTGGCGCGCGCCCGCGCGGTCACCGCGCCGGCCAGATCCATCTGCGACACCAGCCAGCCACCAAAAATGTCCCCATTCCAGTTGGCGTTCTCGGGCATGGCGATGGTTTGCAGGGCCAGCGTGCCCTGCGGTTGAGGAATGTCGTCGTTGGTCATGTCTTGTTATCCATATAAAAGCCCCGGCAGCCAGGTGGCCAGTTCGGGGAACAGCGCCAGGATGCCGAGCATCGTCAATTGAATCAGAATAAAGGGTATCACGCCTTTATAGATCTGCGAGGTGCGCACTTCCGGCGGCGCCACGCCGCGCAGGTAGAACAGCGCGAAGCCGAACGGC
>FUFK010049617.1_pt1 | contig 11026 bp, 13 predicted proteins | sample 1021851 | NCBI WGS metagenome assembly FUFK01 (sample SAMEA51879418, study PRJEB19060) | metagenome
AAAAAGAATTAGAAGANGCAATGAAAGAACTACAAGAGAGNATTGATAAGCAAATAAAACTAACTCTTGAAAACCCNCTTAACCAAATGAAACAATGAAANTATCNGATAANACAAGNGTAAGCATGCCTATGAGAAATCTNNTNAGTATACTNGNAGCNNNNGCNNTNGGNGTGTNNNNCTANTTNGGNNTNATTGAACGCCTAAATAATATTGAGACNCAAGGTAAGNTAATGCTNGCNGANGTTGANAAAAACACAGANTTTAGAATTAAATGGCCTCGTGGTGAAATGGGTNNNCTNCCNGCCGATAGTCAGCAGGACATGCTCATTGAGTTCATGGCATCNCAAATNGANGNTATGCAAGAAGAGATGGAGGGAATGATGAGTAACACCGTAAATATAAAAAGAGCTCAACAGGATATTGAGAAATTAATTCAAGATACAGAAAAGCTCGAGGACAAAGTGAGGGCAAATGGAAGTAATTAGTGTAATCCTTATGTTTATGTTTGGTAATATGAATGACCAAACAACTCAAATGACACAGTATATTCCTATGGAATCATTATCTAAATGCATGAAAGAAGTAAGATTACTTAAGAAAAAGAATACTGGATATGATAAGGATGCTTTTTGTGGTCCAGGTATTGTAGAAATTAAAGATGGAGAAGTAATTGCATTATATAATGAAGTACCAGCTGGTGCTACAATGGTTAAAAAAGATATAGATGCAGCAGCATTTGAGAGATGGGCACTTCGTGCCAAGGCTAAGTGGGATTAATGGAACCAGTAACTATAGCTTATATTTTTTTTGGTACATTATGGGTTATGGGAGCTATAACTTATTTATAAAGTATGGCTAAAACCCCTTCTAACGAATACTTTACACCAGTCAAAAAAAGGACTAGTATAGGGTGTTCTTCTAGATCAAAGCCTAAAAATAAACATAAAAGGCGATGTTGGAAGAAATATAATAGACAAGGAAGATAATGCCAACTTATTCTACTACTAAAAGTTTTGATCTAGCTATAAATGACATGATTCAAGAAGCATATGAAAGATGTGGAATTATGGTTCGTGATGGATATGATCTTAGAACAGCAAAAAGATCACTTAATATTTTATTAGCAGAATGGGCAAACAGAGGTCTTAATTTATGGACTATTCAACAAACTGATAAAACTTTAGCTGCAGATGCTCAATCTGTAACAGGAACAAGTTTATATGGATCTGCTGCCGCTGATGCTTCAGCTATTATTGATATTACAGATGTTGTTATAAATGATGGAACTTATGATTACGCAGCTACTTCAATAAGTAGAGCTACTTATTTTAATATGCCTAATAAAGCTACTTCAGGTAGACCTTCTCAATTTTATTTTCAACGAGAAATTAATCCAACTTTATATTTATATCCAGCTGTTCCAAGTAGTGGAACTTATACTTTAAAATATTATGCAATGATTAGAATGTTTGATATTGATGCATATACTAATAATGCTCAAATACCATTTAGATTTATTCCTTGTATGACAGCAGGACTTGCTTATTATTTGTCACAGAAAAAAGCACCTGACCGAATGCAAGCATTAAAATTAATTTATGAAGATGAGTGGCGTAGAGCTGCTGATCAAGANGGANCTAGAACAAGTCTTTATTTAACCCCNCAAGCATATTTTCCATCGGTAGGTTAATATGGCTAAATTTGCAACAGGTAAAAATGCTTTAGCTATATCTGATAGAAGTGGACTTCAATTTCCTTATAAAGAAATGGTTAAAGAATGGACTGGAGCTTTAGTTCATTATACAGAATTTGAAGCTAAACAACCTCAATTACAACCAATTAGAATTGCACCAGATCCTCAAGCTTTACAAAACGCTCGGCCGGCAAGAGTAGAAACTCCTTCAGCTCGATTATTAACTGGTAATCCTTTTTATTCTACAAATGGTTCAGGAACTATTACTGTTATAGAATTTAATCATGGAAGAACAACAGGGGAAACAGTTAGATTTAGAAATTGTCAAGGTGGTTCTGGATTTAGTCAAGCTAAATTAGAATATGCTAGTGGATACACAATTACAGTTCCAGCCGGAGAAACAGACTCTTATACATTTAATGTAACAGGAGAAACATCAGATCAAACAAACGTAAGATTTGGAGGTATGCTTTGCACTTCAGGACCAGTTACTATAGAAGGATAATATGACAACATACGCAGAATTAGTTACACAAATTAGAGATTACACGGAAACAGATTCTAATGTTTTAACAACTACCATTGTTAATGATTTTATAGAAAATGCTGAAAATAGAATTTTTAGAGAAGTAGATTTAGATGCATTTAGATCTTATCAAATTGCAGCTTTAACTGCTAATAATTCTTTTGTATCTTTACCAGGTACAGGAATAGCTGATTTTGCTTTAATTAGATCTGTTCAAATTTATGGACAAAGTTTAGGTACTAATCGTAAAAAATTAGAACAAAAAGATATTTCATTTATGAATGAATATTGGCCTGATAGAACAGCAACAGGAACCCCTATTTATTATGCAAATTGGAAGGCGGGGAACATATATCTTGCGCCAACTCCCGATGTCGCATATAATATAGAAGTGGCTTTAAACAAGTTACCAACAGGATTATCGTCTACAAATACGACTACCTGGGTTAGCACAAATGCTCCTAGAACGTTGTTGTATGCGTGTCTCTGCGAGGCCTTAAAATTTCTCAAAGGCCCCTACGATCTGTTAGATCGCTATGAAGCAGGTTATGCTAATGCATTACAAGACCTGTCCATTGAACAACAAGGTCGTGGCAGAAGAGATGAATATATGGATGGAGTTTTAAGGACTCCTCTTAAATCGCAACAACCGTAAAAGGAGACAAAGATGGCAATAGTACAAGCAGTATGTAATACTTTTAAACGAGATTTGTTAAAAGGATTTCATGATTTTGCAAACGGTGGTAGTACTTTTAAAATTGCGTTGTTCACATCAAGTGCAACTTTAGGAGCTACTACAGAAGATTATTCAACAAGTGATGAAACTACAAATACATCAGGATCAGCATATGTAGCAGGAGGTCAAACTTTAACAGGTCAATCTGTTACAGGGAGTAATTCAGCTACTACAGCATATGTTGATTGGTCTAATGACCCTAACTGGACTTCAGCTAGCTTTACAGCTAGAGGTGCTATGATATATAACACCACAACTGATGGAGGTTCTGGAACAACTGATGCAGTTTGTATTTTAAACTTTGGTTCGGACTTTACCGCAACTAATGGAACATTTACTGTTCAATTTCCCGCACCAGGAACAAGTACAGCTATACTGAGATTATCGTAGGAGTTTAACATGGCATTGATTATCAATGATCGTGTTAAGGAAACCACGACAACAACAGGAACTGGAACTGTTAACCTTGCAGGAGCAAGTACCGGTTTTCAAACCTTTGTTGGTGGTATTGGTACTACTAATACTACTTATTACTGTATTACAATGCAGTCAGGTAGTACTGAATACGAAATAGGTATTGGTACAGTTACTGATGCAACTCCTGATACACTATCACGAGATACTGTTATAGAGAGCACTAATAGTGATAATAAAGTAGATTTTTCAGCAGGAACAAAAGACGTATTTTGTACATATCCAGCAAAAAGGGCGCCATCCCCTGTTATGGAACCGACAGCTTACGTTACTACACACAATTCTACAATTAGTGATGTTCAAACAATGGACTCTGGCGTTTTAGCTGGACCTGTATCTATTACAGGTACATTGTCCGTAACAGGAAATTTATTTATTCTATGAGCACACTTGAAGTAAATAAAATTATACCACAAGGTTCAGGTACATCTCTTCAAATTGGAGAAAATGGTGATACCATCACGTTGCCTGCCGGAACAACAATAACATTACCTTCAGGTTCAATATCTAATAGTGAATTAGCAAACTCATCAATTACAATTAACGGATCGGCTGTTTCTTTAGGTGGTTCTACCACGGTACAAGCAGCTTTAACATTTCCAACTATATCTTCTATTAGCCCTACGGTTATAGATAATACACAAACCGCAGTAACTATAACAGGAACCAATTATATTTCTATTCCTTTTGTAGATGCTATTAATTCATCAACAGGAGCTATCGTATCAGCNGATTCNGTTTCTTTTAGTGGTGCTACAAGTATTGTAGCGACATTTACTTTACCTGTTGATGGTACATATTTTCTTCGTGTAGAAAATAATGACGGATTAGCTGTTAGATCAGGTTCCGCATTACTTACAGTTTCAGATGCGCCTGCGTGGGTAACAGCAGCAGGATCTTTAGGAACTTTTGCAGCAGGAGAAACTATTAGTGTTACAGTAAGTGCAACAAGTGCAACTGCTTATGCAGTTCAATCAGGATCTTTACCAGGAGGTTTGTCTTTAAATACTTCTACAGGTGCTATTACAGGAACAGAATCTGGTGCAACAAGTGATACAACATATAACTTTACTATTCGTGCGACAGATGCTGAAGCTCAAACAGCAGATAGAGCCTTTTCAATTGCTATTAGTACTGCTATAAATAACTCAGCAAGGTGGGGTGTATAATGGGTAACGGAGTTTATTTAAGTAGATCACAATCTTCAAGTGAAGATTCAACAGCTAGAAAAAAATTTACCATTAGTGGATGGTATAAATTAGGATCTAATGGTGATGCAGGTGGATGGAAAGGTTTTTGGTCTGCTTCAACTGATAGTAATAATTATTCTTCTTTAAAACAAAATGCTGATGCAGAAATAATTTTTGAACAAAAATCATCAGGAACAGGAGTTACTTGGACATCCAGTGGTAAGTATCGAGATTATAATTCGTGGTATAACATTGTAGTAGCTTATGATTCTACACAAGCAAGTAATGATGATAGAGTAAAAGTATATATAAATGGAACTCAAGCAGATGGAACTTATGGAAGCTTTACACAAGATCAAGAAGGTTTTTGGGGTAATAGTGCTTCAACTGCTGGAATAGGTCGATACAATAATAATACAGGTAATGCTTACATGTATACAGGTTATGCAACTCATATAATTGGAACCATAGGTTATGCTTTGGCTCCAACTGTATTTGGTGCAACCGACTCTACAACAGGAGAGTGGAAGCCTAGATCTGCTCCATCTGGTATTACTTATTCTGCAAATGGTTTTTTCTTAAAATTTGAAAACAGTGGTGCTATGGGCACTGATTCTTCTGGAAACAATAACACTTTTACAGTGAATGGCACAGGAAGCACAAACGGAGAGTTAGTACAAGCTACTGATGTTCCAGACAATAATTTTGCTACAATAAATTCTTTAGCAAATTCAACTCAAGCTGGAGGAACTATTAATAAAGGAAGTTTAGAATTTGTAACTGAGCAAAGTGATTTTTCTTACAGACCTAGTTCAATTGGAGTAACTGCAGGAAAATGGTATTGGGAAGTTGAAGCTACTACCTTTGCTTCATCTACAGATCCTTTTATGATTGGTATAACTTCTACTCAACCGTCTGGACCTTCTAATGAATTAGGGGACTATGCTAATGATTGGGCTTATAACGAAGGTGGTTATCTTCGCAATAATGATAGTAATACAAGTTGGGGCAATACTTATACTTCAGGAGATATTATTGGAGTTGCTTTAGATTTAACTAACAATAAATTATTTTTTTCTAAAAATGGAACATGGCAAGAATCTGGTAATCCAGCAACTGGGGCTAATGGTATTGCAATAACTGCTGTTGGAAGTACATCTTTAGGATTTTATTTTCCAGCAATTGGTGATTGGGATAATGCTTCAGGGTCAACATCTACTTTTCGAATGAATTTTGGAAATCCAGCTTTTACGGTTTCATCGAGTAATGCGGATGCTAATGGATATGGAAGCTTTGAATATGCAGTGCCATCAGGGTTCTATGCATTATGTACAAAAAATGTAAACAGTTACGGATAAGATATGGCATATACAACAATTAATGACCCATCAGCACATTTTCAAACCACTTTATATACAGGTAATGGTTCTTCTGGTCATGCAATAACAAATACTGGTAATGCAGATTTACAACCAGATTGGGTATGGATTAAATCTAGAAGTAATGCTGTAAACCATGGTGCTTGGGATAGTACTAGAGGGGCTAGCAATAGACTTTTACCGGATACTACAGGTGCAGCAGAAACTCAAAGTAACTTTACCAGTTTTAATTCAGATGGATTTACTGTTGACACAGGAGATATTGTTAATACTAATGCTTATACTTATGTAGGCTGGCAATGGAAAGCAGCTGGAGGGACAACAGCATCTAATGGTAATGGTTCTATTACTTCAACTGTCCAGGCAAACACCACTGCTGGATTTTCTATTGTTAAATGGACAGGAACTGGTTCAGCCGCAACTATAGGACATGGTTTAGGTGTAACCCCACAATTTATTATAGTAAAAAATTTAGATAAAAGTTCTCAATGGGCAGTGTATCATCACAAGGTAGGTGCAACTAAATATGTAGCATTAAATGATGATGATGCAGTAGCTACTTATAGTGGTTACTGGAATGATACTTCTCCTACTACGAGTGTTTTTTCAGTAGGTTCTGATGGAGATGTTTCTGGAGGAAACGGAGAAGAAGTAATTTCTTATTGTTTTGCTCCTATAAAAGGATACAGTAATTTTGGTAGCTACACTGGTGATGGTAACGCAGATGGACCTTTTATTTACACTGGCTTTAAACCAGCGTGGGTTATGATTAAAGAATTAACGGCAACAGGAAGTTGGCATATGTTTGATACTAAAAGAAATGTTGATAATGTAAGTAACAATGTTTTATATGCTGATTTAAATAATGCTGAGTCAACGAATAATACTGGAAATCCAATAGATATATTATCAAATGGATTTAAATGTAGAGGTACAGGAAATGATACCAACAATGATGGTAATGATTACATATACATGACTTTTGCTCAAATTCCTCTTGTAGCAACAAATGATGTAGTGGCAACAGCGAGGTAAGATGGTCTCAACTCTTAAAGTAAACACCATTAAAAAACAGTCAGGGTCTTCGATCACGATTGGTGAGTCAGGTGATACTATCACGATTACTGCTGGTGCTACCCTTACAGGTACAGTAGCAGGAACGTACACAGGCACCGTAACGGGAACTGTTAATTCAGAATCAATTACCGCTAAAGGTGACGGAGCATCTGCTGATGGAAAGATAACTCTTAATTGCTCGCAGAACAGCCACGGCGTTAAAATACAATCACCAGCACATAGTGCGGCACAATCATATACATTAATACTACCAACATCTGTTGGTTCTAACGGACAGGTATTAGCAACTAATGGAGCTAGTTCCAATCAATTATCATGGATTGATGCAACAGAAACTAAACCGACTATATCTTCTATTAGCCCTTCAGTTATAGAAAACACTCAAACCGCAGTAACTATAACAGGTACAAATTTTATTTCTGTTCCTATTGTTGAAGCAATTAATTCTACAGGTGCTATTACAGCAGCCGACTCCGTTTCTTTTAGTGGTTCAACATCAATAGTAGCAAACTTTACGTTGCCTGTTGATGGCACTTATTTTATAAGAGTAGAAAACAACGACGGTAATGCGGTTCGTAGTGGAACAGCTATTCTTACAGTTTCAGATGCTCCTGCATGGGTAACAGCGGCAGGAAGTTTAGGTAGTTTTGGAGGTGGTGAATCAGTTGGTACACTTACTCTAACAGCTACTAATTCTACTGGAATGGCTATCCAATCAGGTGCTTTACCTGGAGGACTAAGTTTAAATTCAGGGAGTGGTTCTTCTACAATTACAGGAACAGAGTCTGGAGCAACTACCGATACAACATATAACTTTACCATTAGAGCTACGGATGCAGAGGGGCAAACAGCAGATAGAGCCTTTTCAATAGACATAACTCTTGGTATAGGTAATTCAATGAGGTTTGATTAATGGCAACATATTTAAGTTTTACACCCAGTACATTAGTAGCAGCTGAAAGAAGAAAATTTACTTACAGCTGTTGGTTTAAATTTGGAAATACACCTGGTTCAGCAGAACAGCATTTTATATATGCAGCAGGTTCAAGTAACACTTATGTAAGAATACAGACAGATGGAACGATTAGATTTAGATTATTTGATGCTCCACAAGATTTTCTGCTTGCTACTACTGCTGTATATAGAGATCCTTCTTCATGGTATCATTTGGTTTTACAATTAAATACTCCTGATAGTTCATCTACAGAGAGAGTTAAGATATATATAAACGGAGAACAACAAACAGTTTCAGGAACTTATCCCACTCAAGATTATTCTGGATGGATTAATAATACCTCAGCACAAAACATACCTGCTAGTGGAGATGGTTCATGTTATATGGCGGAAATACACATGTGTGCAAATCAAATTTACGCTCCAACCACTTTTGGTCAAACAGACTCTACTACAGGAGAATGGAAACCTAAAACTGTAAGTGGGGTAAGTTATGGAACAAATGGCTATTATTTAAAATTTGCTAATTCAGGTGCTATGGGAACAGACTCAAGTGGTAATGGTAATACCTGGACTGTTAATAGTGCAGGAACTAATCCTCAAACTGTAGATACTCCAAGTAATAATTTTGCCACTATGAATTCTATAGCAAATAGATTTCCTAATTCTACTTTTACTCTCGGTAATTTAGCCGTCGCAATGGGAGCATCGCAATCTACTTTTAATGCAGGCATTTTTGGGGTATCTTCAGGTAAATGGTATTTTGAAATGAAACCAACCGCTTTAGGAAGTGGCACTGACAACTGTTTAGTAGGTATAGTATCCCGTTCTGATTCAACTGGAACATCTGATTATTTAGGAGAACCTACATCTATTGTATACAGAAATAATGGACAAAGAAAAACAGATAGTGGAAATGCTACTTATGGTGCTTCTTGGACTACGAGTGATATAGTGATGGTAGCTGTTGATTGTGATAATAATAATATTTATTTTGGAACAAATGGACAATGGGCGGATGGAAGTGGAAATAACGATGAAGCTTCTCCAAACAGTGCAATTGCTTTTACAAGCACAATGATTTCTGATGGTGTAGTTTTTCCTGCTTTTGGAGATTTAAGCACCAATTCTCCTGAACCTGCTGGACAATTTAATTTTGGTAATCCACCTTTTACTATTAGCTCAGGTAACGCTGATGCAAACGGATATGGAAATTTCGAGTATGCAGTACCATCCGGGTATTATTCTTTATGCACTAAAAATTTAAACACGTACGGATAAATATATGGCTTATTCAACAATTAACGACCCTTCAGCACAATTTCAAACAGCTTTATGGACAGGTAATGGGGGTACTCAATCTATTGTAAATGATGGTAATGCAAATTTACAACCTGATTTTTTGTGGACAAAAAGAAGAAACACTGCTCAAAATTTTCATGTAGTAGATTCTACAAGAGGAGTATCAAAAACATTAGTAACTAATGATACAGATGCAGAAGCAACAAAATCTACTGGATGTACTTCCTTTGACACTGATGGATTTTCAGTTGGTGCGGATGCAAATTTTAATAACAATTCAGATACCTACGTAGGTTGGCAATGGAAAGCTAATGGAGGGACTACCTCTACAAACAATGATGGCTCACAACCTAGCACAGTNCAAGTAAATANNACAGCAGGATTTAGTATTGTTAAAAGAACAGGAACAGGTTCAGCAGGTGCAACTTATGGTCATGGCTTAGGTGTAGTTCCAGACGTTATTATTAGCAAAGGATTAAATACTAATAACTGGTATTNTTATTTTAAAGCAATAGGAGGNGGTACTAAGTGGCTAATNCTTGATGGAGANGGTGCTGCAGTAACGGATGCTAATATGTGGAATGATACAGATGCAACTAGCAGTGTGTTTACTGTAGGAAATAGTGGAGGATCAAANGGNANTGNNGTTGATTATATNGCCTATTGTTTTGCAANTGTANAAGGNTACAGTAAATTTGGTAGCTACANNGGTAATGGTNACGNAGATGGACCNTTTNTNTATACNGGNTTTAAACCNGCNTGGNTTATGACAAAAAATGCATCTTCTGCAGGGGGTTGGGCTATAATGGATGCTGCAAGAAATCCTAATAACGTACAAAATAAATATCTAATAGAAAATACCTCTGATGCTGAAGCTAGTGGATCTAGTTTTGATATAGATAGTAATTCTAATGGTTTTAAAATTAGAGCAAATAATGGTAATATTAATGCTAATGGAGATACTATAATCTATATGGCTTTCGCAGAAAATACTCTTGTAGGAACTAACGACACAATATCATTGGCGAGGTAAAATGTCAGAAGTAAAAGTAAACACGATAAAAAAATATACAGGGTCCTCGATCACGATTGGTGAATCAGGTGATACAATTACAATAACAGCTGGTGCTAATCTTTCTGGCTCAGGCTCTGGACTAACAACACTTAATGCAACACAATTAACATCAGGCACACTTCCTGATGCTCGTTTTCCAGCGGCCCTTCCTGCTATATCAGGAGCCAACCTCACAAACTTACCGACTGAAACAAAACCAACAATCACTGGTGTTACTCCTAGCGTAATTACTAATGATGCTAATAATGTTGTTATTGCAGGAACTAATTTTGTATCCGTACCAACTGTTGATGCTATATCAACTACTGGTGCTATTACGACAGCAAACACAGTTACTTACACAAGTGCAACATCTATTACAGCTAACTTCACTTTACCAGTTGATGGAACGTATTATATTCGTGTAGAAAATAATGATGGTAATGCAGCACGATCAAGTAGTGCAATATTAACAGTATCAGACAATCCCGTTTGGTCTACAGCGGCCGGTTCTCTTGGAACTATTGCGGGTAATTTTTCAGGTACCGTTGCGACAGTAGCAGCTACTGGTGACACGATTGTTTTTTCAGAAACAACAAACGTTTTAACAAATGGCTCTCAAGCAAATTGCTCGCTAAA
>FUFK010057707.1_pt1 | contig 11026 bp, 9 predicted proteins | sample 1021851 | NCBI WGS metagenome assembly FUFK01 (sample SAMEA51879418, study PRJEB19060) | metagenome
AGTTGACTTATATCCAGGATCTCCAGATCCATACATTGAACATATCTTTCTATCATTATCTTCTGAAACAGCAACAAAAGTTGCTCTGAACCAGCCTTTGTCTTGAGTTTCTTGACTGGGTCCATCACCTGGCTTGGGCAAAAAGGGTCTCACTAAATACTTTAAAGGTGTACTTAAGACTATAAAGCCTAATAGAAGTCCTAAGGAAGCTAGCCTTGCATTTCTCTTTGAAGCAAATAAGCCATGCTCTCCAAAAGTAAAGTTTTTTCCATAAGGTTTTTGATTTTGTTCCATCAAAGCTGCAGATCTTCGTACAACCCTTGTATTTGCCATAGCCATTACCCCAACACCCGACCAGCCCTCAAGACCATCAACTTCTTCAATACTAAAACCATCCTTAGACTTTTCTCTTTGCTCTTCAGAAACTGTATTTTCAGGATTAAGAACGAAAGGGTCTCTCATCTCTTTTCCCACACCGTCCATAGTAAATATTGTTTCTGTGGTGCCTCCAGAAGCTCCTCCTTGGGCTTGATGATAAACATCAACCCTGTTAACCGGTTTATCAAATTGAGAAATAGTGAAAAAAGCACCTATATCGGAGGGAATAGAATCATATCCGCAAGATGGAATTATTCTAATACCCTTTGATGCAGCCTCTAAGTGATGTTTATCAATTAAGCCTCTTACCCAATGATTCTCACCTGTTATGTCTGTGTAATGGGCACCTTCCTCAACACAGGCTTGAACTAATAAGGATCCATATCTCGCAAATGGACCTGCTGTGGACAAAACGACCTTTGTTTGGCTAGCAAGACTCTTGAGTGCATCTAAATCTCCTCCATCTGCAATCAATAGATTACAATCAAGTCCTAAATCAGCTTTTACCTGTTCTAATTTCTCTCCATTCCTACCTGCAATTCCCCACTTCAGGTCGGCATATTTATCTCTTAAATATTTACAGCAAATTTTTCCTGTAAATCCTGAAGCTCCATAAACAATAATTTCGTAGTTTTTTTCCATTATGATTTAAGTATTCGTCCTACCCCTCCGAAAGTGATGATTAATTTACCATCTGAAGTTATATCTCCTTCTGAGAATCCTAATGACTTTCCTATTTTAGTTGCTTTGCAACGAATTAAAAGCATGCTTCCTACAGGAGCCGGTGCAATGAACTCAGTATGGAAGCTTACTGTAGTAACGAGACTATTTCTGTCTTTCATCATTGACGAAGTCAAACAAAAATCAGCCAGAGCCATAAGGGCTCCACCGTGAGCGGATTCATAAAAATTACTATGCTCTTTTTTAGCAAAGAAAATCATAAATAGTTCATCATTTTCTTTTTTGTAATATCCCGGCCCCAAATTTTCTATATGTGGTTGAGGTATTTTTAATTCTTTAAAACCCTCTGGTATTTCTTGATCTGTCATAGCTTGATTATAATCGCTAACGTTATTAAATGAATGTAAGAAGATAAAAAGATTGAAGTTTATGAGTGAAATACTTGAAGGTGTAAAAGTACTAGATTTTGGAAGGTATATAGCAGGACCTTTCTGTGGTGCGTTACTTGCAGATTATGGAGCTGAAGTAATAAGAATTGAGAGAGTGAATGGAAGTGAAGACAGATATGTCACTCCGGTTACAGAAGATGGTCAAGGTGCAATGTTTCTTCAATTGAATAGAAATAAATTAGGACTTACTCTTAATCCAACAAAGGAAAAAGGCAAAGAGATTATAAAAAAACTTGTTGAGAGATCCGATATAGTTATAGCAAACCTTCCAGAACAGACTTTGAAATCAATGAGTCTTGATTACGAAAGACTTAAAGTAATCTAATCCTGGAATAATTCTTACTTCTAATACAGCCTTCGGTACATCAGGTCCATATGCTGAGCGTGTTGGATTCGATGGTGTTGCTCAAGCTATGTCCGGAGCGATGGATATGACAGGAGATCCTGTTCAACCTACAAAAGCATACGCACCCTATGTAGATTTTTGCAGTGCCTCATTAGCTGCTTTCGGAACCATTTTGGCATATCTTGAGAAACTTAAAACAGGCAGAGGACAAAGAGTCCAAACTTCTCTACTTCAGACAGCTCTTACCACCACCAACAATCTTCTAATAGAGCAAGAACTTCTTGATATTAATAGGATAGCCTCTATGAATAGGGCTCAGACTTCAGGTCCCTCTGATACTTTCCAAACAAAAGATGGATGGATACTTGTGCAAACAGTTGGGCAACCACTCTTCGAAAGATGGGTAAATTTAATGGGTGAGGAAGAATGGCTTGATGATGAAAGATTTAAAGATGATTTAAGTAGGGGCGATAATGGACATTTAATAAGTGAGAGAATGTCTGAATGGTGTGCAGAAAGAACTTCCAAAGAAGCCATCGATGAACTTGAAAAATCAAGAATTCCAGTTGGCGAAGTGTTAAGAGCNCAAGAGACATTAAAAGAAAGACACATAGTAGAAAAAGGATCTTTCGTAAAACTTTCATATCCCACTTTAAAGGAAGAATATTCTGTAGTTGGACCCGCAATTGAATTATCTGAAAATCCAGGAAAAATTAAACATAGATCTCCGGAATTAGGTGAGCATAATCAACAAATACTTATGGAATTAGGGTATACCCAAGAAGAAATTGATCAATTAAAAAAGGACAGAATCATATAGGAGATATTTATGGACTTTAAACTTTCTGACCAACAAAAAGAATTACAAATGACTGCAAGAAATTTTGCGAAAAAAGAAATGACAGAAGTTGCAGATCATATGGAACATACAAGTGAACCACTATCAAAAGATTGGCTGAAGAAGTACTCTGAAATGGGCTTCTTGGGAATAAATGTTGATGAAAAATATGGAGGATTAGGTTTATCAAATTTAGATGCCCTTTTGGTGATGGAAGAATTTGCAAAAGTATCATCAGCTGTTGCTTTTCCAATATTTGAAAGTTGTGTAGGTCCTGTCAAAGCTATCGAACATTTTGCTTCGGAGGAATTGAAGCTGAGAGTTATACCTGAGGTTTGTAAAGGCAATATTGTTGTGGCTGTATCTATGTCTGAGCCGAATGCGGGTTCAGCTTTAACTGATCTAACGACTAAAGCTGAAATAAAAGATAATAAATTTATTCTCAATGGGACAAAACGGTGGTGTTCTGGAGGAGGACATTCAGAGGGATACGTTGTTTATTGCAGGATGTCAGATGAACCTGGTGCCAATGGTATAGGAGCGGTCTATGTAGAAAAAGGTGCGCCAGGTGTGAGTTTTGGTCAGCAAGAAAAGTTGATGGGTTGGAATGGCATCCCATCCGCAGACATTTATTTCGACAATGTAGAAGTCCCTGTTGAAAACATAATTGTTGAGGCAAACGGAGGTTTTAAAAAATTAATGGAAGCATTCGATTTAGAGAGATGTGGAAATGCGACTATGTGCCTCGGACAAGCTTCTGGTGCATTAGAAAGCGCAATAAATTATGTTCAAGAAAGAGAACAATTTGGCAAGCCTATTGTTGAATTCCAAGCGGTTCAAATGAAGTTAGCTGAAATGGCTATGAAAGTGGAAGCCTCTAGGCTCCTTATTCATAGAGCAGCACACAATGCTCAAGAAGGATTTCCGAGCATATTTGAATCCAGTGTAGGTAAATGTTTCTCGAACGAAACAGCCAGAGAAGTCGTGGCTTCTGCAATGCAATTAATGGGGGGCTATGGCTTCAATAAAGAATATACTATGGAAAGAAAATACAGAGATGTATGGGGCTGGGGTATTGCCGGTGGAACAATAGATATTCAGAAAATTAATATTACATCTGCAATGGTTGGAAAGAGGTTCAACCAAAGAAAATAGTTATTTTAATTGGTCTATTATCCTTTCTAAATTAGTCACTAAATCCTCTTTTTCATCTTCATTTAGAAAATCACCAATTGGGACCCTCTCACCCTTGGACGTGACAATGATATGCGCTGGGTACCAGGGATGTTCAGGCTTTTCCACAGAGACATACGACCACATTCTGAAATATTCCCAAACTTGATCAATTTTTCCAGTACCCTTTTCAATTTTTAATTTTTCTTTAGTTAAAGTGATTACTTCTTGTTTATAAGTTTTTTTCATAACGAGGTAAACACAAATACCTACAAATAAAACCTCTAAACCTGCAAAAGGCAGTATCATGGTTGCTCCAGCAAACGCAAAGCCTATGCCAATTGCAAGACAAGTAAAGGCAATTACAAAAATGAAAAGCAAACTCATTTTCCAATCAGTGGACTGATTTGGACGCAGTAAAATACGATGTGTATTCTCAGCAATATTACTTTCAACTTTGACCATATAAAAAGGCTATCTATAATACTATTGCTTGCCCCGAAAATTTCTTCAGATGAAAGAAAATAGTAAAAATAATCAATTAAGNGAACTGTACGACAATGTCATGCTTCCCAACTACTCCCCTGCTTCTTTTATACCTGAAAGAGCAGAAGGTTCCAGACTTTGGGATAAGGATAACAAAGAATACATTGATTTTGGAGGAGGCATTGCTGTAAATTCTCTTGGGCATTCTCATCCTGATTTAATTGAAGCCTTAGCTGTTCAGTCGAAGAAGTTATGGCATTTGAGTAACTACTTAACTAATCAACCTGCCATTGAACTTGCGGAGCGTCTTACAAAAAACACTTTTGCAGAAAATGTTTTCTTTAGTAACTCTGGCTCTGAAGCAAATGAAACTGCAATAAAAATCGCGAGAAAATTCTTCTCTACGAAAGGCGAAAAAAGAGATCAAATAGTTTCATTTAAAAATTCATTTCATGGACGTTCTCTTCTAAATATATCTCTGGGCAGTTCAAAAGTTCACAGAAATGGCTTTGAGCCATTGATGCNTGGNATTGCTCATGGCAATTTTAATGAGCTGAAAGGTCTAGAAACTCTCATCAATAAAAATACTGCCGCGGTAATAGTTGAACCTGTTCAAGGTGAAGCAGGAGTTTATGAAGCGACCATAGACTTCTTAAAAAAAATTAGAGAGGTCACTTCAGAAAATGAAGTCCTATTAATTATTGATGAAGTGCAAAGTGGCGTAGGAAGAACTGGAAGTCTTTATAGTTACATGAACTATGATATTGCTCCTGATATATTGACATCTGCAAAAGGTTTGGGGGGAGGTATACCAATTGGCGCCACATTAACAACAGAGGCAATTGGAAAATCTATGCAACCTGGAACCCATGGTTCAACTTTTGGTGGGAATCCTCTGGCATGTGCCGTTGCAAATAAGGTTATAGAAATAGTCTCTGATAATAACTTCTTGAAAGAAGTCAAAAGAAAAGAAAGTATATTTGTTGAATATCTCACGAATTTAAAGGATAAAAATTTATTAACTGATATAAGATCCTCTGGTTTATGGATAGGTTGTGATCTTGCAGGCACAACTTCAGATTTAGTGTTGAATGATGCATATGAGAAAGGGCTTATCATGGTTTCAGCAGGTACAACATGTCTTAGATTGGCACCGGCTTTAAACATCCCTGATGAAGATATAGAAAGAGGTTTAGAAATACTTACAGAGGTATTGGGAGGTTAGAAATGCAATATAGAAATTTGGGTAAATCAGGATTAAAAGTCTCTGAGTTATCGTTTGGTTCTTGGGTCACTTTTAATAAACAAGTTGATTCAGGACTTGCAGAGAAGATGTTCGGTAAGTGCTTAGATGCAGGTGTGAATTTTTTCGATAATGCAGAAGGCTATGAAAGAGGAGAATCAGAAATCGTAATGGGAAAAGCCTTGAAGTCATTAAATAATCCAAGAGATTCTTATTGTGTATCTTCAAAGGTTTTCTTTGGAGCCAAAGAAAATCCTCTTCCCACTCAAAGAGGTCTGAGCAGAAAACATATAACCGAAGCCTGCCACCAAGCTATGGAAAGGTTGCAAGTAGATTATTTAGACCTTTTCTTTTGTCATCGAGCCGATCCTGAAACTCCTATAGGAGAAACTGTTTGGGCAATGCATAATCTGATAACTCAAGGCAAAGTGCTTTATTGGGGTACTTCCGAGTGGACTGCTGAAGAAATCACTGAAGCTTACGAATTTGCTCATTCAAATAACCTTTCACCTCCGTCTATGGAGCAACCTCAATATAATCTTTTGGATCGTGATAGATTTGAGAATGAGTATGCTCCTCTATATGAGAAATATGGTCTTGGAACAACAATATGGTCTCCCCTTGCATCAGGAGCTCTAACTGGAAAATATCTTGATGGAGTGCCAAAAGATTCTAGGGCTTCGCTTGAAGGTTATGAGTGGTTAAGAAAATCAATGGTAGATTCTGAAAGAGGTCAAGAAAGAATGAAAAGGATTACTTCTCTAGTGCCAATAGCGGAAAAACTTGAGACTAGCCTAACTAAGCTAGCCATAGCTTGGTGTTTATTGAATAAAAATGTTTCTACTGTGATTCTTGGAGCATCAAAGCTTGATCAATTGGAAGAGAATTTAAAAAGCTTAGATGTGCTGCCTTTGCTCGACGAAAAAATTCAAGCTGAGTTGCAACTAATTTAAATCTTCAATCTTAGCTCAAAATCGATTTCTCCAGTAGCGGAGTGAACTGCAACCATATCTTTAAGGTGATCAATCGTAGAATCACTCATTTCACAAGATTTTCTGGTATTCATATCTACATGAATTAAGACATTNTCGGTTATTGAAGACACCTCTCCAGACTCATTTAAGAGAACACCGCCATAATGAATTAATTTAGGTTTAACTGCAAAATATCGAAAACATGGTGAAGCAATTTCTCCTTTTCGCATTTCTTTAAGGTACCTGATATTCATTTCCAAGGTAAAAAAAGAATATCCTTGCTTGAAATAGTCTGATGTAAATCCTAGTGAATCGTAAAATGGAAATTCATCTTCAAATATTTTTGCATAGTAAATTACATTCATGTGTTCATTTAGATCGCACATGTCTTGTGTTATCAAAACATCATTACCTAAGTAGGGAAATTTTTCTTTCATCTATTCCTCCGCATGCAGCTAACTACTCAACAATTATTCCTTTTGGGTATTTAGTCTGATAACCTCGACTCTATCAACCTTTCTAAAACCTTTGGGCAAGAAATTTCCTCTTCTACCTCGATTTCCCGAAAAGTTTTCTAAATCCTTGTATTTAATTGAGAAATATCTTTTTCCGCTAATCAGTTTTAATTCTTCTCCTTCACGCAAAGTGATAACTTCCTGAAGAAAATCTTCACCAGATTCAAAACTTGGTTTTGGGATTCCGATAATCTTATTACCCTTACCTCTAGCCAGTTGAGGTAGCTCTGAACATGGGAAGACAAGCATTCTTCCTTGGTTTGTAATAGCTGCAATATAGTCATTCTCACTATTAACCAGACATGGTTTCAAGACCTTAGCGTTTTCTTGTACTCTGATTGCGGCTTTACCAGATTTATTCTTTGTCTGTAAATCAATTAGTTGGGCTATGAATCCATATCCTGAAGAGGATGCTAAAACTACTTTTGCATCATCTTTACCAGAGATAACACCCATAAAAGTTTCTCCAGATTCAGCATTTAATCTTCCAGANAGAGGTTCTCCTTGACCACGCGCTGATGGAAGAGAATGACACGGTAATGTGTAGGCCTTACCTTTAGAATCAAGGAAAACAGCATTTAAATTATTTCTAGATAAGGATGATGCAAAATAGGAGTCCCCTTCTCGAAAATTTAATGATTCAGGGTCTATATCGTGTCCCTTAGCTGCTCTTATCCAACCTCTTTTTGAAAGAACCAACGTAACAGGATCAGACGATATTAATTCTGCCTCGTCAAAAGCTGAAGCCTCCTCTCTAACTACAATAGGGCTATTTCTCTCATCACCATAGATTTCAGCATCGGCTTTAAGTTCTTTTTTAATTAGGGTTTTTAATCTTGCTTTTGAACCAAGTAACTTTTCTAACTCCTTTCTTTCTGTATCGAGATTACCCTGCTCTTCTTTTATTTTTATTTCTTCCAGTTTTGCCAATTGTCTCAATCTGATTTCCAAAATAGCCTCAACTTGCACAACGCTTAACTTGAATTTTTTCTGTAAGACTTTCTTGGGCTCATCTTCATTGCGAATAATATTTATTACTTCGTCTATGTTGAGATAAACAATTAATAATCCTTCTAATATATGTAATCTATCTAGAACCCAATCCAGCCTATGTTGTAATCTTCTTGTAACTGTTTGAGTCCTGAAGGAGAGCCATTCTTTAAGAACAGACTTTATGTCTCTCGTTTGTGGCTTTCCATTAAGCCCTATCAAGTTCATGTTCACTCGATAGTTCTTTTGCAGATCAGTTGTTGCAAAGAGATGATTCATAACTGCGTCTTTGTCTACTCGATTAGATTTTGGAACCAAAACTAATCTTGTCGGGTTTTCTTCATCACTTTCATCCCTAAGNTCTACGATCATGGGCAACTTCTTTGAGTCCATCTGGATAGCAATTTGTTCCAATATTTTTGAACTGGATGTTTGATGAGGTAATGCTGTAATAACAATTTCTCCATTTTCTATTGAATATGTTGAGCGCATCTTTATTGAGCCTCTTCCAGATTTATAGATTTCCTTTAGGTCCTCTTCACTAGATATAATTTCTGCTTTAGTTGGGAAGTCCGGCCCTGGTACTAATGGATATAAATCCTCTACTGTTACTTTAGGCTCATCTAAAATTTTGATACAAGCCTTAACTATTTCGTTCAGGTTATGCGGAGGAATATCTGTAGCCATTCCTACCGCGATTCCCGTAGCCCCATTCAAGAGAAGATTTGGAAGTCTTGAAGGTAAAACCGATGGCTCTAAAAGAGTCCCATCGAAATTACTAGCCCAATCGACTGTTCCTTGACCTAACTCTTCGAGAAGACTTTTGGCATATGGAGAGAGGCGACATTCTGTGTATCTCATTGCTGCAAAAGATTTAGGATCATCTATAGACCCCCAATTCCCTTGTCCATCAATAAGAGGATACCTGGTAGAAAATGTTTGAGATAAGAGCACCATAGCTTCATATGCTGCTGTATCTCCATGAGGATGAAACTTACCTATTACATCACCAACCGTTCTCGCACTTTTTTTATATTTTGCTGCTGAACTTAGACCTAATTCGGACATTGCATAAATTATTCTTCTCTGAACTGGCTTTAATCCATCTCCTATATGAGGTAATGCTCTATCCAAAATGACATACATGGAATAGTCAAGATAAGCCTTTTCGCTAAATTGACTTAAAGACTGTTGTTCAGTTTTTTCAGACATTCGCAAGGTTTCCTTTGTCTTCTAACCATTCCTTTCTATCTTGAGATCTTTTCTTAGACAAGAGCATATCAACTATCTGCGCAGATTTATCTCCACTCTTAACCGTTAACTGAACCAACCTTCTTGCACCTGGCAGCATAGTTGTTTCTCTTAACTGAGAGGCATTCATCTCACCTAAACCTTTGAATCTCTGAACCTCAATCTTGGTTCGTTTGTTCTTTTTTTTCAGCTCTTCCACAAGTCTATCTTTCTCATCGTCATCAAGAGCATAATGAACTTCTTTGCCTTGATCGACACGATATAAAGGAGGCATTGCAACATAAACTCTACCTGCCTCGACTAGCGGCCTAAAATGTCTCAGAAATAATGCGCAAAGCAGCGTGGCTATGTGCAACCCATCTGAATCAGCATCAGCAAGAATACAAACTTTTCCATATCTCAAACCCTCAAGATTATTACTTCCTGGTTCTACTCCCAATGCAATAGCAATATTACTTACCTCTTGGGAAGCTAGAACTTCACCAACATCGACTTCCCAAGTATTCATAATTTTTCCCTTCAATGGAAGAATTGCTTGGAATTTCCTATCTCTAGCTCGTTTTGCTGAGCCACCAGCAGACTCTCCTTCAACTAAAAATAACTCTCCTTCTTCAGGATCATCACATGTACAGTCCGTTAATTTTCCAGGAAGAGCTGGACCTGAAACTATTTTTTTCCTATCTACCTTCTTATTATTTTTTTGGCGTGCTTGAGCATTTGCTATACAAATACCTGCTATGATTTCTCCTTCCTCAGTGTGTTGATTGAGCCATAAGCTGAAGGAGTCTTTGATAATTTGGGATGAGACATTGGTGAACTCCTTTGATGAAAGTCTTTCTTTAGTTTGACCGGTAAACTGTGGATCTTTTACCTTGGCTGAAATTATTGAACTACAGTTTAACCAAATATCATCCGATGTTAACTTTACACCTCTTGGTATTAAATTTCTAAACTCACAGAATTCTTTCAATGCCTCTGTTAAACCTGACCTAGTGCCATTTACATGTGTCCCTCCTTGGGATGTTGGAATAAGGTTTACATAGCTTTCTGATATAGGATCAGTTATTCCCTGCACCCATTGAAGGGCCCAAGTAAGGCCACCCTCTTCAGACATAAATTCACCCTCAAATGGATCTGAAGGAACAACTTCTCCACCTTTATTTGAAGAAGCCAAGTAAGCTGCAAGCCCTTCAACAAAGCACCAAGATACGGATTCACCAGTATTTTCATCCTTGAATGAAATCTTCAATCCAGGAGAAAGAACTGCCTTTGCTTTTAAAGCAGATTTTAGTTGTGAAACAGATATTTTGGCATTATCAAAATATTGAGGATCTGGTAAAAATGTTACCTTTGTTCCAGTATTCTTTTTACCAACTTTTTCTATGTTCTTGAGGTCACTTTTCTTTTCACTATCCTCAAATCTAATGGAGTATTTCTGTCCATCCCTTTTTATCTCTGCTTCAAGAAAAGAAGACAATGCATTAACTACAGAAACACCTACACCATGAAGCCCTCCAGAAAATTTATAATCTTCATTTGAAAATTTTGCTCCAGCATGCAGCCTTGTAAAAATTAGCTCAACGGCAGGTATACCTTCATCTGGATGGATATCAACAGGCATACCACGACCATCGTCCTCAACGCTTAGAGATCCATCCTCGAGAAGGACAACATCTATTTTTGATGCAAATCCTCCCAAAGC
>FUFK010038191.1_pt1 | contig 11024 bp, 8 predicted proteins | sample 1021851 | NCBI WGS metagenome assembly FUFK01 (sample SAMEA51879418, study PRJEB19060) | metagenome
TAACATTGCATTAAAAGATTTNCCATCTCTAATTTCTCTCCATGCCCAACCCATACAAAACCTATCTGCACCCTCATTTTTTGCTATTTGAGCTCTTGCTAAAACCTCTTCAACTTGAAATTGCGGATGACTTTTGATTTCGCTAGCACTATAAATTGATTGACTACAGTANGAACAATTTTCCTCACATCCACCAGTTTTTACGCTGAACAATGAAGCTAATTGAATGTTGTATTTGTTGAATTTCCTGTGAATNATTTGTGATTCCCACATTAAATCAATNAGAGGCATATTAAGTATTTCCAATATCTCCTCTTTATTCCAATCGAACCTAATTTCTTTTAATAACTGATTATTCGAATTANCCATTTTTGTTAGGAAGAATATTNAGAATCTTCAAAAGANTCATTTGGTAATGATTCTATACCGCCAAAACGTCTATTTCTTGATTGGTAATCAATTATTGCTTTTANAAATTCAGANTCATTGAAATCTGGCCAAAGTACGTCAGATATGTAAATTTCTGAATAAGCTAATTGCCATAAAAGAAAATTACTGATCCTTTTTTCTCCACTAGTTCTTATAAGTAATTCTGGATCTTTAATTCCACGTGTTAATATCTCTGAATTAAATAATTCTTCATTAACTTCACTTGGCTTGATTTCCCCAGAAGAAGTTTTTAATGCTATTTCTTTAGCAACATTTACAATTTCTTGCCTACCACCGTAATTTAAGCAAATATTTAATAAAAAATTATTATTTTTAGTAAGAGATTCTGAACTGTAGATTCTTTCTTTAAAAGCCTCTGAAAAAGGAGTTAAATCACCGATAAATTTTATCTTAATTGAATCTTTATGGATCTCTTCAATTTCGTTTTCCAAAACTTCGCTGAAAAGATTCATAAGGAAATCAACCTCTTTTCTTGGCCTTGACCAATTTTCAGTTGAAAAAGCAAAAACAGTAAGTATCTTACAACCCAATTCTTTTGATGTTTTAGTAATTTCTTTTAAGACAGAAACCCCTTGGTTATGACCAACTGATCTTGGTAAACCTTTTTTTGTAGCCCATCTCCCATTGCCGTCCATAATTATTGCTACATGTTCTGGTACGTTATACTTGTCTACTCTCTTAGAAAAGTCACTTTTTTTCTGGTCAATTATTTTTCCAAAACTCATTATTATTTTATTCCTTTATTTTAGTGAAACTTTCTGATTTATTTGAATCTTTTTCATTCATATCACTTTCTATATTCCCACTTGAGTTGGTTTTTTGAGATAAAGCAGTTTTGCTTAAAGATGATTTATTAGTACCCATAGAGTTTTGATTCCCAATTAAATTTACGAGAAGTTCTTGTAACCTGCTGCTGGTAATTGGTCTTTCAAGTTTACCTTGGTTTGCTAATGATAACGTACCTGTTTCTTCAGAAACAACAATACAAATGCACCTATCAAATCTTTCTGTAATTCCTAATGCAGCTAAATGTCTTGTCCCATATCTACTAATACCTTGCCTTGATAGAGGAAGTATTACACCTGCAGATATTATTTTGTTACCTTTTACAAGAACGGCTCCATCATGTAAAGGGGTATCTGTAGCAAAAAGATTTATTAAAAGGTCAGTTGAAAGTTGAGCTTTAATATTTGTACCTGAATATAAAAAATCTTCAGGCCTTAAATCACTACCCAAATCGACAACGATTAAAGCACCTCTTCTATTTTGGGAGAGTTTACCCGCAGTATCAACCAATTGAGTAATAGTTGTTGATGTGGCTCTAAATTCCTTTGGGGGATTACCTAGTAATACAGCTAATCTTCCAGTGCCCAATAATTCCATTAATCTTCTTAACTCTCCTTGCCAAAGAATTGCCAAAGAAAGAGAGCAAGCGAGGACAACAGCATCAATTAGTTTTGATGTTAATGGAAGATAGGCATATCTTTGTATAAACCATGCTGATGAAACTAAAAATAAATACCCCCTTAATAGCCATAATGTTCTTTGTTCTTTTACTCTAGAAAATAATAAGAGTCCAAAACCTACAGCAAATAAGACGTCTAATAAAAGCTTAAAATTTATAATCCCCCAAAAATTCACTTTAAATACAACATTAATTTAAATGTACCTAATTTTGTCTTATAAAGCGATTAGGCAGGACATCATATTTTAAAAGATCAGATGGACTTTCTCTTTTTTGAATAATCTCTGCTGAACCATCACAAACTAAAAGAGCAGCAGGTCTAGGAATTCTGTTGTAATTAGAACTCATTGAATTATTGTATGCACCAGTACCAAAAACGCATATTAAGTCTCCTGTTTTGCACTCTGCTAAATCTATCTCCTTAAAAAGGACATCACCTGATTCGCAGTGTTTGCCAGCAATAGTATATTTGTTATGGGAATTATTATTAAGAGGATTACTTACCAAACATGCAGAATAATTTGATTGATATGTTATTGGTCTTGGATTATCACTCATCCCACCATCAACAGATAAGTATGTTCTTATACCAGGAATTTCTTTGAAGGCCCCAATCTTGTAAATTGTTATCCCTGCTGTAGATACGATAGATCTTCCGGGCTCACACATTAATTTTGGAAAATCTAAGTTGTTTTTCTCACAAGCTTTAACAACAGAGTTGGAGATTGTTTTTACCCATTCATCAATTGAAGGGGGATCATCACTTTCTGTGTATTTAATACCTAATCCTCCTCCAACATTAAGTTCATCGATATTATGGCCAAACTCTTTGGCATCTAAAATAACATTTACCATTATTTCTCCTAGATCATTATGAGGATCTAGTTCAAAAATCTGTGAACCAATATGAGCATGTATCCCTGTTAATTTTAGATGTTTAGTATCGCGTATATTTGCAAATAAAATATTCAAATATTCAATTCCAAAACCAAATTTGCTATCAAATGATCCAGTCCTTATGTATTCATGTGTGTGGCATTCTATCCCAGGAGTGAAGCGAATCATTATTTCTAAGTCACGATTTAATGAATTTGAGAGTTTTTCTAATCTTTCTAAGTCGTGATCATTATCAACAATTACTTTTATATTATTTCTAACGGCAAACTCTATTTCTTGGTCTGATTTATTATTTCCATGAAAAACAATTTTCTCATTTGGTACCCCACCTTTAAGGGCAGTTAATAGTTCTCCTTCTGAAACTGCATCAAGTCCAAAACCTTCTGAGGAAATAAGGTTGCTCATGAATATAGAGGAATTTGCTTTGGAGGCATATATAGGTAATGATTCCCCTGGATAATATTTTTCCAATGCTTTTTTATAAGCTTCACAAGACTTTCTTAAAGTGAATTCATCTAATATATAAAGAGGAGAATCATATTTTTTAACTAATCCTTCAATAGAACATCCTCCAACAGACAATTTCCCATCCCCTCCAATGGATGTTGTAATAGGTACGATATTTTTATTAGGACTTTCCAAGTCAATTTTCTGCTTTAAAAAAGATTGTTTTTCTTCCATGTGAGAAGTTTAAATAAATTTTTGCCATATCTGTCATATTTTATAATGACTGAAGATTTGAATTTTTTAATATATAAACATAATAAAATGATATCTATTAAACAATTAAAAGAGAAAGATATTCATTTATGTTATGAATTTGATTCAAATACAATTTCGCTATGGAGCAAGAAACAATGGGCAAACGAATTCAAAAAAGAAGGTACAAAAATCTTTGGGTTATTTATTACAAATTTAGTAATTGGAATATGCGTTTTTCAAGTTGTTCTTGATGAAGCTCAAATACATTATTTTGTCGTAAATCAGAAATTTAGGAAAAAGGGTTTTGGATCTGTTCTTATGAGCTATTTAATAAAAAAATGTGAAAAATTAAATCTAAATAAATTACTGTTGGAGGTTTCTCTGTGTAATGTTACTGCTAAAAGTTTTTATAGTCGCTTTGATTTTTATACTGTCGGAACAAGAAAAAATTATTATAAAGATGGTTCAAATGCTCTTTTAAAAGAAAAAAAAATTAACAACAAAATAATGTAAAATTTAATTGTTCGGATAACCAGAATGCTTGAAATTACTATAATTTCTTGCTATATCACTAAAAATGTTCAATTTGATTTAATAATTTACACTTTTGGGTATTCACAAAAGCTCATTCTGAACACAAAATTGACATATTACTGGTAGGTTATTAATAGAAATTCGATCTTCTAATGTTTGAAAGATTTACAGAAAAGGCTATCAAAGTCATTATGCTTGCTCAAGAGGAAGCTAGAAGACTCGGTCATAATTTCGTCGGAACTGAACAAATTCTTTTAGGGTTGATTGGAGAAGGAACTGGAGTAGCAGCGAAAGTACTTAAATCACTTGGCGTTAACTTAAAAGATTCAAGGATAGAGGTAGAAAAGATAATAGGTAGAGGCTCAGGTTTTGTAGCTGTAGAAATACCTTTTACACCTAGGGCTAAAAGAGTTTTAGAATTATCTCTAGAAGAGGCTCGTCAACTAGGTCACAATTATATAGGTACTGAACATCTACTGTTGGGATTAATAAGAGAAGGTGAGGGTGTTGCCGCAAGAGTTCTTGAAAACCTTAATATTGATCTTTCCAAAGTAAGAACACAAGTTATAAGGATGCTAGGTGAAACAGCCGAAGTTGGTACTGGACCTAGTACATCAAAGGGTAATTTAAAAACTGCGACTCTTGATGAATTTGGAACAAACTTAACAAAGTTAGCTAGTGAATCAAAATTAGATCCAGTGGTTGGACGCCATTCAGAAATAGATCGTGTAGTACAAATATTAGGTAGGAGGACAAAAAATAACCCTGTCCTAATAGGTGAGCCAGGTGTGGGTAAAACAGCTATAGCAGAAGGTCTAGCTCAAAGAATACAAACTGGAGATATTCCAGACATACTCGAAGATAAAAGAGTTTTGACACTCGATATAGGACTTTTGGTGGCAGGAACAAAATATAGAGGCGAATTCGAAGAAAGGTTAAAGAAGATAATGGAAGAAATTAAATCAGCAGGTAACGTTATTCTTGTCATAGATGAAGTACACACTTTAATTGGAGCTGGAGCGGCTGAAGGAGCTATAGACGCAGCAAATATTTTGAAACCAGCATTAGCAAGAGGAGAACTTCAATGTATTGGAGCAACAACTCTTGATGAATATAGAAAACATATTGAAAGAGATGCGGCTTTGGAAAGAAGATTCCAACCTGTAATGGTAGGGGAGCCATCTATAGAAGATACAATCGAAATTCTAAGAGGTCTTAGAGAGCGTTACGAACAACATCATCGTCTTAAAATTACTGATGATGCTCTTGAGGCGGCAGCTCATTTAGGGGATCGTTATATATCTGATAGATTTTTACCTGATAAGGCTATAGATCTTATCGATGAGGCTGGAAGTAGAGTGCGGTTAATAAACTCTAAACTTCCTCCCGAAGCTAAACAAATTGATAGAGAACTAAGACAAGTCCAAAAACAGAAAGAAGAATCTGTAAGAGACCAGAATTTTGATCAAGCTGGCCAACTTCGTGAAAAAGAAATGGAATTATCTGCAAAAATTAAAGAGGTATTGGATAATAAAAAAGTTTCTGCAGGTGGAGGTGAATCTAATGCCGATAATAATTCTGTAAAAAGTGATTCAAAACTTCTACAAAGTCCCCTTGTTAGTGAAGAGGATGTAGCACATATTGTGGCTTCATGGACAGGTGTTCCTGTTCAAAAATTAACAGAAACCGAATCAGTTAAGCTTCTTAATATGGAGGATACTCTTCACCAAAGATTAATTGGACAAGATGAAGCTGTAAAGGCTGTATCTAGAGCTATCAGACGTGCAAGAGTTGGATTAAAAAACCCCAACAGACCCATTGCAAGTTTTATCTTTTCTGGTCCTACCGGTGTTGGTAAAACTGAATTAACAAAATCATTAGCTTCATATTTCTTCGGCAGTGAAGAAGCAATGATCAGATTAGATATGTCAGAATTTATGGAAAGACATACAGTTAGTAAACTCATAGGCTCCCCTCCAGGGTATGTTGGTTTTAATGAAGGTGGTCAGCTTACTGAGGCGGTCAGAAGGCGTCCATATACAGTTGTTTTATTTGACGAAGTTGAAAAAGCTCATCCAGATGTTTTTAACTTATTATTGCAACTACTTGAAGACGGTAGATTAACTGATTCCAAGGGTAGAACTGTAGATTTCAAAAATACATTGTTAATAATGACTTCTAATATCGGTTCTAAAGTAATTGAGAAAGGCGGAGGTGGTTTAGGTTTTGAATTTTCAGGCGATTCAGTTGAAGATAGCCAATATAATAGAATAAAATCTCTAGTTAATGAAGAACTTAAGCAATACTTTAGGCCTGAATTTTTAAATAGACTTGATGAAATAATTGTATTTAGNCAACTANCTAAAAATGAGGTTAAAGAAATTGCTGAAATAATGTTGCAAGAGGTTTTTGTAAGATTAAAAGATAAGGGTATAAAATTAGGCGTAACGGATGCTTTCAAAGAAAGACTTGTTGAAGAAGGTTATAATCCTTCTTATGGGGCAAGACCTTTAAGAAGAGCTGTTATGCGTTTATTAGAGGATAGTTTGGCCGAGGAAGTTCTTTCGGGGAGAATAAAAGATGGGGACAAGGCTTTAGTTGATATAGACGATAACAAAAAAGTTACAATTAATATTTCATCTGAAGAGACTCCTCAAGAGTTGGCAAGTGCTAACTTCTAGTTATTCCCAGTAAGTATGCAGTCAATCTCTCCAGAAACTATATTTAGGGGAAATTATGCTTGGAAAGAATCTTTACCTAAAATTGCAGAATTATCTAAAAGTCCATTAATTTTAGGTAAAAGTATTCATACGAAAAATCTGAGAAACAAAATTTTTTTAGATTTAAAAAATCAAAACCTAAATGTTAATTCTGCTAATTTAAAATTTGATTGTTGCTACGAAGACATTTCAAGTGTTAAGAATATCATCTTAAATAATAATAATGATTCCGTTATCGCAGCTGGAGGTGGCAAAGTTCTAGACTCTGGAAAATATTTAGCAGATTGTCTTAATATTCCTTGCATTACAGTCCCTCTAAGCGCCTCTACATGTGCAGGGTGGACAGCTTTATCCAATATTTATACAAAAAATGGCCAATTTATAAAAGATGTTGAATTAAGATCTTGTCCAAAAATTCTGGTATATGATCATAAATTTATTCAAACNGCTCCNTCAAGAACACTTGCAAGTGGCATAGCAGATGCTTTGGCAAAATGGTATGAATCTTCAATAACAAGTTCAACTATAGATGATGGTCTTGTACAACAAGCTATCCAGATATCAAGAGTTCTNAGAGATCAATTACTAATAGATGGAGAAAAAGCNTTTAAGGACCAGCTTGAGAATAATTCTTCTTGGAGAAAGANTGTAGAAGCATGTGGACTTACAGCAGGATTAGTCGGAGGTATCGGTGGAGAAAAGTGTAGGACAGCAGCAGCACATGCTATTCATAATGCAATTACTCAAATAATTACCCCAAATAATTTCTTACATGGCGAGATTGTTGGAGTCGGATTGTTATTGCAATTAAGACTTGAAGAAATGAAAAATAATAATAAATTAGCTGATCAGTCTATTAAACAATTGTTAGTACTAATGAAAGAATTGAATTTGCCAACTACTATTTCAGAACTAGGAATTAATGTTTTTGAAAATAAAAATTTAGAAAAAATTGCTGATTTTACTTGTAGAGATAAATCTGAAATTCACTTCCTGCCTTTTGAAATTAGTAAACAAGATATAATTGAAGTTATTGCAAATTTTGAACAACAAAAAATCAAGATATAATTATTTTTTGACTAAATCTCATTTCGAACAATTGAGTGATTTAAATGTTGAATTTTTTGAGAGTGCTAAATTAACTCTATTAGATCCATTGGGTCTTTATTTAGCAAATGATGTTAAGTGGATCAAACTCAATGANANNTGGAACTCNTNNAAATTCCCNGTNGTTNTNGGNGGNNAAGGTCANCCTATNCTTCTNCTACATGGCTTTGANAGNAGTTTTTTAGANTTTAGGAGAATATATCAATCATTAAAAANAAATTTCCAAGTTATAATACCTGATTTATTGGGGTTTGGTTTTACGCCCCGATGCGCAACATATGAATACAATCCCTCAAAAATAATTTCATATTTAATTGATCTCCTTAAGACCTTACAGATAACAAAGAATCTAAGAATTGTCGGTGCATCTATGGGAGGTTCAACGGCTTTAAATCTTGCTTTTGAAATTCCTGATTCTATTGAAAAAATTATCCTTTTATCTCCAGCCGGATTATTTGGAGAACCTAAGAATATCCCCTTTCCCCTTAACCAAATTGGAGCCTCATTTCTTGGATTACCACAGGTCAGAAAAAGTCTTTGTAGGCAAGCATTTGCTTTCCCAGATGAATGTGTTGGTGAAATGGAAGAGCAAATTGCTTCAATTCATTTAGGTTGTAAAGGATGGAGAAATTCACTCGCATCATTTGCAAAAAGTGGAGGGTTTGCTGGGACACATAAATATATCCANCATATTCCAACTAAAGCAGTATGTGGAGAAAATGATCGCATTCTTGGGAAAAAAGAGATTAAAAATATAAGAAAAATTGAAAAATTAAATTTTGTAGGTTTGCAAAATTGTGGTCATCTTCCTCATGTAGATTTACCATCATTATCTNGTAAAATTATCCAAGATTATTTTTTGGTATAAAAATTTTTCTAATTAACTAAGATATTTGAGAATTATAAAAATGTAATACAAAATAGATGGAGTAAAAATGTAGCTGTCAATTCTGTCAAGAATTCCTCCATGTCCGGGTAAAAAAGTTCCGGAATCTTTTATTTTGGCATCTCTCTTCATCATTGATTCAATTAAATCTCCAACTAATGCCATGAGAGAAATTATAATTCCATACAAAATTCCAATTAATAATGGATTTTCCCAATTAAGTAAAAATGAGAAAAATATTGCTAGTAAAATTGAGCAGGATATTCCTCCAATTAAACCCTCTATTGTTTTGCTCGGAGATATGGGAGAAAGAGATGTTTTACCAAATGACTTACCTATGAAGTAAGAACCAATATCACTAGCTACGATTAAAAAACAAGAAGTTAAAGTTAAATTAAGACCTGTAGTATTTGATAAGTTTTCAAAAGAAATAAAACTTTGATTTGAACTTATTATAGTTGCTTCTAATCCTCTTAACTTGATCCAATAACTAGGTAGAAAACCTAAATAGAATAAACCAAAAATAGAAGCTGCAATATCTGAAATTGTTCCAGGTTTTGGTTGAAGAAGTAACCAAGTACATATTCCAACTGAACAGATAGGCAAAATTGAATTTGATATTTCATCTTCAAGCCAACCTATGGTCTGAAGATAGGTACAAATAATAATTACGAAAGATGAAAATAATGTGGTCTTAGTAGCTGGTTTTATTCCTTTAAATTCTGCCATCCTAAAAAATTCCAATAATGCTAAATAAGTAAGCAAGGCTATTGCCAATGTAAAAAACCAACCACCCAACAAAACAACAATTAAACCGAATATTCCTATAAGTAATCCACTTTTCAGTCTCATATCAAATTTATATTTTATATGACTCTTATCTTAAAATTTACCAGATCTTTGTTGCATAAACTTTGATTATTTATCCAATTAAACCTATCTATGTCAATTTTTTCTCCAGGGACAATTAGAGGGATCCCAGGAGGATAAGGGCAAATAATATCTCCAGATATTTTATTTAATGATTGCGAGAAGGGAATACTACGAGTTTGACTTCTCCAAGCAATTCCAATTTCAATTTCTGGTGCTTGAATTAATTTAAAGGGCGATTGGAGTACCTCCAATCTTTTTAAGTTTTTAGAATTAAGAAGTAATTTTTTCCATAATTGTTCAAATATTTCAAGAAAATCTTTTTGATTCGCAAATCCTAAGCAAAAAGTTAGTGTCATCATTTCTGGTAATTCAGCAATAAGACCATTTTTATAAAAAAATTTATCAGCTGTGAAACCATCAATTCCATTCTTAGAGGTATTCAATACAATTTTTAAGGGGTCTTGGGTTTCTATGAGAGGAACATTCTTTTGGANTAATTTTTTGTAGATGCTTTTTGCGTCTAAAATTCTTTTTTGATATTTTGATAAACTTTTTTTATTAAGCCAGTCTTTTATAGACTCTTCACAAGAAGATAATAATAAAGAGCTTGGACTAGTAGTTTGCAATAAATTAATACTCTTTATTAAATTATTTTCATTTACTAAATCCCCTTTGTACCAGAGCGCAGCAGTTTGAGTCAAACCATTTAGGGATTTATGCAATGAGTGAACTACTAAATCAGCATTTGAAACTAAAGCGGATTTTGGTAAATTAAGGTTTTCACAAAAAAGGAAATAAGAACCATGGGCTTCATCCACCAAAACAGGTAAATTTTTTTGATGACAAAGATTTATTAAAGGTTCTAAATCTCCCGCATAGCCATGGTAAGAGGGACTTACAAGTATTACTCCGACAATTTTATTCTCCTTAATATTTATTTTTTTAAATACATTTTCCAACCAGATTTCAGATATTGGTTTAGGATGACCTGTTTGTGGTGAAAACTCTAGGTCAAAGAATATTGGATGTATGTTCTGTAAAGCACAGGTTTTTATGACACTTATATGAACATTTCTGGGCATCAGGATAGTTTCACCAGGTTTTGCCATTGCTATCACCGCTGATTGAATTAATCCAGAGGCTCCATTAACTCCAAAGAAGCATCCTTTTGCTCCAAATTTTTTAGAGAATTCTCTTTGAGTTTTTGCAATTAATCCACTTTGGGATAGTGGAGAACCTATCTCTGGGAGTTCTGGCAAGTCCCAATAACCAGGTTGATTTTTTAATAATTTCACAAAATTCTTGGGTAAAGCTGACCCTCTGTTGTGAGCGGGAAAGAAAAGTGATTTTAAAAACTTTTTAGTTAGAAAAGATGAAATGCTCATAAAGT
>FUFK010048713.1_pt1 | contig 11024 bp, 10 predicted proteins | sample 1021851 | NCBI WGS metagenome assembly FUFK01 (sample SAMEA51879418, study PRJEB19060) | metagenome
GCTGACGGTGCTGATGTTAATATTAAAGATGGTGGCACGACAATAATATCATTTACAAATAGTTCTAGCGACGCTGTAATAACTGCAGGTGTACAAGATAAAGATATTATATTTAAAGGTGATGATGGTGGATCTGCTGTTACATCTTTAACTTTAGATATGTCAAATTCAGGCGCTGCTGTATTTAGTGCTGCTGCTTACAATGCAGAAGCAACTTTAACAGACGCTTCAACAATATCTTGGAATGCAATAACACAACCTGTTTGTAAAGTAACACTTGGCGCTAATAGAACAATTGGAGCAGCTTCAGGTGGAGTTGCAGGAGCATTTATAAGTATATTAGTTATTCAAGATGGCACAGGTAGCAGGACTGTGACTTGGAACGCTGCATACGAATTTGCGTCGGACACAGCCCCGACGTTAACAACAACCGCATCAAAAGGAGATCTTTTTGTATTTAGATACAATGGAAGTAAATGGTTAGAAGTAGGGAGGAATTTAGCATTGACGCTAAGTTAATAATATATGTTTGCATTAGTAGAATCAGGATCAATAACAAAATATTTTAGTGGTAATAAAGGTATTACAATTGGAGATAATCAATATCCAAAAGCTATATTTACTTTATGGACTAAGTCTGAAAGGGAAGCCATTGGTATCTATGAAGTAGAAACAGATAGCACAAATCGTAAAGATGAAAAATGGTATATTAATACTAATGAATCTTTTGCATTTGCAGATGGTAAAGTAACTAGATCATGGGGCACAGCTACAGCTAAAGCACATGCAGATACTCTATATACACAAGCTGATAAGGATGATGGTAAAATACCAGAAGGTAAAGATGTAGGTGATGTTGCAGTTGAAGGATTAAAAACACAATTAATTAAAACTATAAAAGCACAAGCTGCAGGAGAGCTTCAAAGAACAGATTGGTATGTAATAAGAAAAGCAGATGCAGGTACAGCAGTACCATCATCTATTACAACTCATAGAGCAGCAGTAAGAACTAAAGCAGCCGAGATGGAAACAGCTATTACAAATGCTAGTGATACACCAGCTTTAGAAACTTTATACGAATATACAGAACAAGAGGATGGTTCATTCGCAAGACCATTAGGTGAGCTTCCAAGATTGGAGTCTTAATGCCTATTATTCTTGGAGCAAATACATTATCAACTGGAGTATATGAAGTAGCCAACTCATGTAGGTTTGATGATGGTGATAGTGCTTTTTTAAGTAAAACATTTTCAACAGATGGTACTTCACATGATATTGGTACAGTATCTGTTTGGTTAAAGAGAGGGGAGTTAGCTGCTGAACAAGGAATATTTACTGCTGGTTCTTCAAATAGACATTTTATAAGATTTGAAAGCGGTGATACTTTAACTTTTCGTGCTGTCACAGATTCTTTTCATGTGCAAACAACACAAGTTTTTAGAGATCCGTCTGCTTGGTATCATATAGTAATTGCGTATGACACTTCTCAAGGAACTGCTTCGAACCGAGTTAAGATGTATGTAAATGGATCACAGATTTCAAGTTTTAGTCAAACAGATTATCCAGATCAAAATTTAGATATTAAATTAGGTGCTGCAGAATTAAATGCTATTGGTAAAGATAGTGAGCAAACTAATCCTTACTATGATGGATACATGGCAGAATTTGTTTATATTGATGGTCAACAACTAACACCAACATCATTTGGAGAGTTTGATGAAGACTCAAACATTTGGAAGCCGATAGATGTATCTGGTTTAACCTTTGGTACAAATGGATTTTATTTAGACTTTGAAGATAGTGGAACTTTAGGAAATGATGTATCAGGTAATAATAATGATTTTGCTTCATCAGGACTAGCCGCAATAGATCAAAGCACGGATACACCTACTAATAATGCAGTTACTTTTATGCCAAATACTCCTAGTGCAAGTAATTTTACTTTAAGTCAAGGTAATTTACAAATAGATAAAAGTGGTTCAGGAACATTTGGACTTTATGGCAGTTCAATAATGTTATCAAATGGTAAGTGGTATTGGGAAGCTAAAATGACTGGAGATGCTGGTTCAGATAGAACAAGAGTTGGACTTGCAGCTTATGAAAGTGTAACAGGAACAAGCTCAATACAAGGCAGTTATTCAGGTTTTGAATTTACTTCCGTAACAAGTGGTAGATTTTCTATAACAGTAGATGGCTCAACTACAGAAGTAGATGGATTTAATTCATATTCAACAGGAGATATTATTAGATTTGCTTTAGATATGGATAATACAAAATTATATGTAGGAATAAATGGAGATTGGTTTGATTATAATTCATCTGATACAGGGGGAGACCCCACATCTGGAAGTGGTTGGGTAACTAATAATGCAACAGCTTTAGCCGCACCTGTAACAATTTATGCTGGACACGCAGTTGGGGTTTCTGGAAGTAGTGAATTAGAATTTAATTTTGGTGCAACAAATACTTTTTCAGTTTCTTCAGGAAATTCAGATGGCAATGGATATGGAAATTTTGAATATGCAGTGCCTTCAGGATATTATGCAATCAATTCAAAAAACCTAGCGGAGTATGGATAATGGCTTTACATTCGTTACACTCATGCAAAGAAATTAAAGGAGACCTTTAATGGCATACACAACAATAGATAAACCAACAGATTATTTTAATACTAAACTTTATACAGGAAATAATACTACAGATACTGCTATAACAGGAATTGGATTTCAACCAGATTGGGTTTGGGTAAAAAGACGAAGTTCAACTCAATTTCATGGTCTTTATGATTCAGTAAGAGGTGCAACAAAACAACTTGCATCAAATAGTAATAATGCAGAAGATACAAATACAGAATCATTAAAAAGTTTTGATTCTGATGGATTTACAATAGGAACATCTGCAAGATTAAATGCAAGTTCAGAAACTTATGTAGCATGGAATTGGTTAGCTGGTGGCTCTGCATCATCAAACTCTGATGGAGACACAAATACAAGTGTTTCTGCAAATACTACAAGTGGATTTAGTATTGTTAAATGGACAGGTGATGGTGGTGCTACAACTCTTGGTCATGGACTTGGTGCAGTGCCAAAATGGATTTTAGTAAAAACTTTAGATAGAAGTGAAAATTGGGTAGTTTATCATGTTGGAAATGATGCAACTGCACCTGAAGATAAATCTATAAGATTAGATGGCACTAATGCTGTACAAGATAATAATACTCATTTTAATGACACAGCACCTACATCTTCTGTATTTAGTGTTGGTGCAAGTAATGGTGTAAATCCCAATGGAGAAGATCAGATAGCCTACTGCTTCGCAGAAAAAAAAGGCTACAGCAAGTTTGGAAGCTACACAGGAAATGGCAGTACAGATGGCCCATTTATTTACACAGGATTTAAACCTGCGTTTGTTATGCAAAAAAGCACAGCAGTTCAAGGGTGGCAATTACAGGATAACAAAAGAGAAGGGTATAATGGAGATAATGATCTTTTACAACCACATGATAATGCCGCAGAAAGTGGTGTAAATAGAATAGATATATTATCAAATGGTTTTAAAGTAATTACAACAGATGCTGGTCAAAATTCTTCAGGTCAAACATATATTTATATGTGTTTTGCAGAATCACCTTTCGTCTCATCTTCAGGAATCCCAACAACAGCGAGGTAATTATGTTACAAAAATTAAAATTTGCACCAGGATTTAATAAACAAGTAACTGCAACAGGTGGTGAAGGTCAATGGGTTAATGGTGACAATGTAAGATTTAGGTATGGTTCGCCTGAAAAAATAGGCGGTTGGTCACAATTAGGATCTGTAGATATTACAGGTAGAAATACTGCAATTCATCACTTTATTAACACTTCAGGTATTAAGTATGCAGCATTAGGTACAAATAGAATTTTGTATGTATATTCAGGNGGTATATTTTATGACATACATCCTATTAAATCGACTACGACATTATCAAGTGCCTTTACCACTACAAACGGATCTTCTACTGTAACTTTAACTTTTTCCTCTGCACACAATATAAATAAATTTGATATTATTTTATTAGATAATTTTTCGTCTATAACTAATTCTAACTTTTCATCTTCTAATTTTGATGACAATAAATTTATGGTGCAATCTATACCAACATCAACAACACTTACAATAGATGTTGGATCAAATGAATCAGGATCTGGTGCAACTACATCTGGTGGTATTAGGGTTCAACATTATTATTCAGTTGGACCAGCGGTTGAAGTTGCATCCACTGGATATGGACTTGGACCTTGGAGTGGATTTAAGTCCGGTCAATTTACGTCTACATTATCATCTTCTATAAATACAAGTGTAACATCACTAACAATGGCAAGCTCATCATCATTTCCATCATCAGGAACTGTATTAATAGATAGTGAGCTTATAACGTACACTGGTAANAGCAGTGGAACTTTATCTGGTTTAACTAGAGGTGCATCAGGCACAACTGCAGCGTCACATAGTTCAGGCGCAACCGTAACCGATGCATCNAANTTTTTTGCATGGAACGCTGCGGCTTCGGGAGACGTTATTACAGCTCCTGGTTTATGGTCTTTAGATAATTTTGGTAATAAATTAATTGCAACAATAAATGGTGGTGAAAGTTTTGAATGGGATTCAAATGGTTCTGTATCAACAAGAGCGACAATTATATCAGGGGCACCTACTGCATCTGCATTTAGTTTAGTATCTACTCCAGATAGACACTTAGTGTTTTTTGGAACAGAAACAACGATAGGAACNTCTTCTACACAAGATCCCATGTTTGTAAGATTTTCTTCTCAAGAAGACATTAACACGTATGCACCCAGTGCAACTAATACTGCAGGTACACAAAGACTTGCAGATGGATCTAAAATTGTAGGAGCGATTAGAGGTAGAGATGCAATTTATGTTTGGACTGATACAGCGTTGTTTACTATGAGATTTGTTGGTCCACCGTTTACTTTCTCTTTTCAACAAGTTGGTACAAACTGTGGATTGATTGGACAGAACGCAGCTGTTGAAGTTGATGGTACAGCGTATTGGATGTCAGAAAATGGTTTCTTTAGATACGCTGGTAGATTAGAATCACTACCATGTTTAGTTGAAGACCATGTCTTTGACGATATCAACACTATACCAAAACAACATATTAATGCAGGTTTAAATAATTTGTTTGGTGAAGTTGTTTGGTTTTATCCAAACTCAGGTTCAGGAACAGTAAATAGAATAGTTGCGTATAATTATCTAGACTCAAGTGCCGAGCGACCAGTATGGACAACAGGAACTTTAGCAAGAACAGCATGGCAAGATTCAGCTGTGTTTGGTAAACCTCATGCAACAGAATATGATGAAGATGGCACAACTGCAACTACAGATACAAANTATGTTTTTGGTAATCAAGATGGNACATCTACTTACTATGAACATGANACAGGATTAAATCAAGTTAAGGAAGGTGCTACAACTGCGATTACTGCAAGNATTGAATCTGGAGATTTTGATATTGGTCAACAAGGTTTAGCAGGTGANGGTGAGTTTATGATGAAAATAAGAAGAGTGTTACCAGACTTTTTATCACAAACAGGTAACGCAAGAGTTACATTAAATTTAAGAGATTTTCCAAATGATTCACAAGCAAGTTCATCTCTTGGACCATTTACAATAACTAGCAGCACACAAAAGATAGATACGCGTGCAAGAGCAAGATCTATATCTTTAAAAGTAGAAAATACCAGCACAGGTCAGTTTTGGAAAATTGGAACTTTTAGAATTGATTATCAACCGGATGGTAGAAGGTAATGGCAAAGATAGTACAATCATTAACACAACCACCTAAAGAATATGATCAGATTTCATTTTTATCTTTAGTTAGAGATTTAAATGGTTTAATAGAAAAATTAAATACAACATTTCAAGAAGAAAAAGGAGAAGATAACGAAGCGACTATCTTCTTTTTAGGAGGATAATGGCTAATAGTTTTGTAAATAAAAAAGCAGATTTAACATCCACTGATCAAACTACTTTGTATACAGTGCCAACTGCAACAACTGCTATAATTAAATCTATATTAGTAAGCGATGATAGCGGTAGTGGATCTAATATTACAATACAAATAGTAACATCTGCTGATGCTACTTTTAGTGTTGCACATCAAAAAACCATATCTGCTAATACTCCAACTGAGATATTAACAAATCCATTGGTGGTTGAGACTGGAGAGATAGTAAAAGTCACAGCTGGCCATGCAAATAGACTACATGTATTACTTTCAGCTATGGAAGTATTACCAAGGACTGTTACAACATAACCTTGATTTACTTGTGAAAAACGAGTAATAATGTAAATTCAGGTGAAATCCCTGCCTTTTAATATAAACAAAATTTAACATATATGATTACAAGAATGCAAATGCCAAGACAGTTACGTAATAAAGGTGGGATTATGACCATTGGTGGCGGTGGTTATACAGGTAAGCCTATGGGCAGTAGAACAGGTTTTGGGTTTATTGATAAAATTACAGATAGATTTAGAAAACTTATACCAAATGAATTAGCAAGTGTTGCAGTCAAAGCTGCACCGTTTGTTGCACCATTTAATCCTGGTATCGCAGGATTAATGAGAGGTATAGGTAGATTTGATCAGAGAGGTAGTTTATCAGATGCATTTAAACAAGGTTTAGCAACTTATGGTGGTGGTCAAGCAGTTAGAATGTTAGGTGGTGCTGGTTTTCAAAAAGGCCTTGGAACGCCTGGTGATAGATTTACATCACCACTAGATACAGAGAAAACTACAAAATTTAAAAAATTATTTGACAGACAAAAAACAACTAAAGATCTTTCAAAGACAAAAGATAAACCTGGTTTTTTAAGAGGAGCTGCAGAAGAAACTATAGGTAGAATTCCTGTGTTAAAAAATTTATCACCTAAAGTGCAAGAAAAATTATTAGCAGGTACTATAACATCAGGTGCTTCTGCTTTGTATAGTTATTTTACAGGAGAGTTTGAACCACAAGAACCTGGAGAGACTGTAGAAGAATACATGGCAAGAAGAAGAGAACGAGTAAAATCACAGATGAGACAGGTNATGGATAGTTANTATACACCANTACGTAATCCAGANTATGCAGCNATGAGTGATGAGGAAAAAAATAATTTTATNGANGGTNTNNTNGGTCACAGGNATGGCAACAGGCGGCAGGGTAGGTTATCAAACNGGTGGTATCACCATGGCTAATACACTTGCAGAAAATATAAGACGTAACTTAGCTAACCAGGCTGCGTTTCAACAAGCTATTACACCTACAAGAGAAAGAGTTAAAGAGCAAATAAGAAAAAGAACACCTGTTCAAGAATATGCAATGGGTGAAGATAGTATACTAGGACCCCTTTCAAAAAAAGCAGCATCTACAATAATCGAGGGTCAAGATAAAAGTCGAGCTGCACTAGATTTGTTAAATAAAACAAGCATGACACCCACTGAAACTACCACATCAAGTATGATGCAACAACCTGGAGAAACGTTTGATGATTTTCTTGCAAGGGGTGGTAATCCATTTGCTAAACCACCTGGAACAACAGACACAGCACAAATACCAGAAACAACAGACACAGCACAAATACCAGGAGAAATAGATTTTTCTAAAATTAATCTTGATTCAGGTTTTACTAAAGATGATTTAAAACAAGCAATTAAAAATGCTAAAGCAACGGGACAAAATAAAGAATATATAGATACAATGCTTATAAAAAGACAGGATTCTGATGCAATAAATTTTTTTAAAGATTTAACACCTACACCTACACCTGCAAGTGAGAGAAATATGACAGATCCTATGTTAACAGGTTTTGATTATTCACAACCTGTTAATTGGTCTCCAGGACAACCTGCACCTGAAGGTTACAGAGTCGTCAACATGATGGGTGATGAATTTTTAGAAAGAATATATCCTAGTAAAGAAGAAATAGCTAGATTACCAATGCCACTAATGGGACCAGCGGGTCGTGCTATGCCTCTAGGATTAATGATGCCTCCTTCAGGTAATTACGAAGATAATTTTCAAGATCCAGACGCAGGTTTATCAGGAAAAGAGTATGCTGAAAAATATGGTTTAGAATATGCAAAAGGTGGCAGAGTAAATTTTGAAGAGGGTGGCACTGGATTTATGAAATGGTTAAAAGCTAATTATGGACTAGAGGTAAAGGATTTAGATTTAGAACAATACGTTAAATATTCTAGAGAATTTAATAATGAAAATCCAGATCCAAATGAAACTGGTAGAAAGAAAAATGCTATGGGTAGCATGCCAGTNGGTATNATGAGAACAAATAAAGCTGGAGTCATGGANCGAGACTANAGAGACAAAGGTGGATTTGTGCCTGTAGGTATCAAAGAAAAAGCAGATGATGTACCAGCTATGTTATCTAAGAACGAATTCGTATTTACTGCTGACGCGGTTCGAGGAGCAGGCAACGGCAGCATTGAAAAGGGAGCACAAAAGATGTATAACACAATGAAGAATTTAGAGAAAAGGGTCGTATAATGGATAAATATCAAGATTATGTCAGAGCAGTAAGAGAACTAGGTTTACAACCTTTACGTATTGATGAGTTTGAATCTTTAACTGGTGTGATGAGCATGAGTGAGATTATAAATTTAACTTCAAAAAAATCAGGCACTGATAGAGAAGAGATGGCAGAGGGCACAAAGATGGCATCAGCACCAGATCCTATGGATGATTTAAATCAACTATCACTTATGTTATATAAAAAACCATTAAAAGATTTAACAGACGAGGAATATGACAGACTACGAGAATATGCTGAAGAAAAATTAGCTACAGGTGGTAGAGTATTAAAACAAACAGGCGGTATTACAGAAACAAGAACATTACCACCAGAGTTTATTGAAGCAGCACAAAGAACATTCTTAACAGATCTTGCTACACAATCAGGTATGCCATCTGTTACTACTGCAACAACACAACAACCTGGTGAAACAGCTGCACAGTTTGCACAAAGACAAGCACAAGCACAACAGTTTGGAATTACAAGAGCAGGTATGGCTGAACTTGCACCGCAAGTTGCAGCACAAGACCCATTACAAGCAGCAGCATATCAACAAGCTGTGGACCCAACAAAAGGNCTTGGANCNTTTCAACCATTTTTAACNNANGCANNAACNGCNGCAGNNGCNGCAACTGNATTAACAGGAACAGGTGCAGGCACAGGNGNNGGATCTATNNNATCNTACANNTCACCATATCAACAACAAGTTATTGATACNACNATGGCNGAGTTTGATAGACAAGCACAAATNAGAGCTAATCAACAAGCAGCTGCAGCATTAGGAACACCTGGTGCATTTGGTGGTGGTAGAGAAGGTGTACAAAGAGCCGAGTATCAGGCNGCAAGTGACAGGAATCGAGCANNAACATTTGCTAACTTACAACAACAAGGTTTCCAAAACGCAGCAGCAAGAAGACAACAAGATTTAGCNAATCAAATGNNTATNTCAAATNTACAATCAGGTTTAGGTGCAAGAGCACAAGACTTTAGTAGAGCACANATATCTGGTNTAGGCACATTAGGTGCANNACAACAAGCACAAACTCAAGCAGTATTAGATGCACAGAGACAAGCAGCACAGATGGCGATCGATGAACCAAGACAAGCTCTGGCTAGATTTGGTCAAGGTATTGCAGGTATCACACCGGGTGCAGGTTCTATAAGACTAGGTGAAGCACCAGCTGCAGCAGGAGCAAGTCCGTTGATGAAAGCTTTGGGTCTAGGTCTGGCAGGAGCGGACATATACGGAAGGATATTTTAGTGTCTAGAACTTTAAGAAGACCAATGTTTAGAAGAGGTGGACCAGCTAATGATGGTATTATGTCTGGTATTGAAGATAGAAAAAAATTTCAAGACAACCCATTAAAAAATTTTGATGTAGAAAATGTTGGTAAAAGTGCTAGAGGTTTTATAGAACAGTTTGAACCACTATTAAGAGAATACACACCTAAAACAAGATTACCACTAGGTCAAGTTGGTTTTGCATTGGCATCTGGTGCTGATCCAATAGAAGCTTTAGGTGCAGGTTATACTCAGTTTACAAAAGCAGATGATGCAAGAGAAGCAGCTATTAGAAAAGGTGCCGCATCCATGGGTATTAGTCAAGCCATAAGTCAAGAACAAAATAGATTAAAACAATTATTAAAAGATCCAAGAATAAGTTTAGAAAAGAAAGTTGATTACATTAGAGCTAATAAAAAAAATCGTGATGGTAGCACTATGACAGTAGAACAAGCAATTGATTATGTAAATAGATCTATAGGAGATGTTTCTAAAGGGAGTGATGAACAAAGAATTGAAGATCAAAAAAAATTATTAAATAATCCTGGTGGTTCAAGTGCAAGATCAAGAGCAAAATATGCAGCATTTTTACAACCACACATTCCTAGAGAAAAAGAAGGAGGATTGTTTAATATGAGAGGTGGTAAATTTCCAAAAAATCCAGTTAAAAGTGAACTTTTCTTTGACATAGGAAGTGACAAACTTTACGAATTTCAAGGTGGAGACCCAACAAACATAGATAGTTATAGAGATGTAACAGCAACATATAATTTAGAAAATTATAAAGGTTTCGCAACAAANTAGGAGGTTAAATGGCTAAAGAAATAGATCCATTCGGCTACTTTGACCTTACCCCACAAGAACAAAGTTCAGAAACAAGTGCAATTACAGCTATGATGGCTGGTATAGCATCAGGTATAATTAAAGTGCCAGAAGGTGTTATATCTCTTGGTGCAGAGCTTATTGATTTAGGTTTTGATACAGAAACAGCAGTAGAAGTAGAAAAAGCATTTGATGCAATCAACATCTTTGAAGAAGTTGCAGATGACAGAGCTATTGGTAAGATAGCAGAAACATTAATACAAGTTGGTGTGCCAGGCACAATTGGTTTTAAAATAGCAAGTGGTGCTGTTAAAGCAAAAAAAGCTGGCAACTACATGAATGC
>FUFK010055840.1_pt1 | contig 11024 bp, 29 predicted proteins | sample 1021851 | NCBI WGS metagenome assembly FUFK01 (sample SAMEA51879418, study PRJEB19060) | metagenome
CATCATCATTCCAGTCTCCAAAGAACAATCTACCAAACTCATCTTGAGGTGTGTATTCTTTAGAGTAATGCTGATATAATTCAAGCTCCCACTTTCTTCTAGCAAAACTATTTCCAGCACCTTTGATTGCATAGTTTGTGGTAATTGCAATCTTTGGACTTTTGCTAAATGGTATTTTAATTGCATCCTTGTTTTTCTTTTCAAGTGTTAACCCTTCAGTTACCACACTAAACAATCTTTCAAAGTCAAAGTATTTCTTTACATCATCAAAACATAATATCTGTGTGTCTGCTGACACTAATTGATAAGCAAAGGATCTTTCAAATGTAAATGCTTTTCCATCTATGGTCACTAACTTTTTCATGTGGCTAAGTGCATTCATAAATATACCTTTACCTGTTCCTCCTTCAGGGTTATCTGATATAACCTCATCATTTAATATTACTGCTGGACAATAGGATAAATTTTTATGACCGTGCATTAAGAAACCAATCGTTGACTCCATAGCAGTTGTTCTTGTTTCATTTTTATTACAAATGTTTTCTATAAAAGTTTTGTAGTCACACTCAATAGTTTCACACTCTTTGTACATTCTATCTATCACATGGTCTTTCCAAACATACCCGCCAAGATCTACATAATCTATAGCAGTTACACTATTTTTAGTGATTTGTACAGCACAATTCTTGTAATATAGGTAAGATGAATTTTTAGTATCTGCTATAAAATATATATCAATTGTACTTAAAAGTGTCAAAAACTCCTCTCTAAATAGCCTAGTTTGGTCTGCGAAGTAATTATAAATTGACACATCTTCAAATGAATACAGGTTGTCAAGCACAAAATCTTTGATTTCTTTCTCGCTGGTATGGTCAATTAAGTTGTTTGTTACCTTTACAAACACATAATTTTTACTACCCTCCGGACAATATTTATAGAATCCATTGTCTTCTAAATACTTTTTAAATAGAATTGGTATTACTTTTATTGTACCCTTTTCATTCTTGCTCCAAAACTTTTCATCACCCTCTTGTTCTGCTATATCAATAGCCGACTCAATAGTATCTATATCAAGATCAGTTGCCTGTAAATCCTTTCTTATTTCTTTCTTTGAATCCCCTCTCTTTAACCTTTGCTTAATCTCATTAAATGTTTCTGTGTCCTCGTAAAATTTAGTGGCAAAATTCTGTGTCTTAGAATAAGCAGAGTTAATTGTTCCCTCTATTTCTTTTGTAGAAAAATCAGATGAAGCATATTGATTACAAACAAACGAAGCTAGAGTTTTGTTTATACCATAGTCATTAAATGCCATTGCAAGAACATAAACATTATGGTTTCTTTGTCCCTCAACCATAGGATAATTAGATGTCCACCACTTAATTAATATCTCTACTATTTTATTTTCATCAGTAATCCTAAGCACAGGGACATCTTTAAATGTGCTCTTCTCTTCATACTCCTCCTCCTCTATCTGCTCCCAAACAGATGAGTTCTCATTTAAAAACAAAAGTGGATCATAAGACTCATAACAAACTCTTGATAAATTTTTAGAGGTAGTATCAAAGTATACTGAGTCGAACTCTTTTTTTAGAGAGTTGAAATACCTCACATGGTTGTCAGGGTCTTGNGGTATCTTAACTAAAATTTTAAGCCCATTGCCTGAAGGNGAAACAAAAACNGAAAAGACAAACTTNTTCTTTTCAAACCTTTCTTTATCCTCTAACATATCTTTCTTCTTATTGTAGCCATCAAAATCTAAACAGATTAAACCGGAGTGTTCTACGATAGATGAGTCAGATCTCTTATTAAATTTTCCTGAAAAACATATAGCTGGTAGTTGTTTCTTTAAATCATTTCTATATGTTTTATTCTTTTCGCTGCGAATTTTTTTACAGAGTTCGCTTGACTTACCCTCTTTAATTCTTTGGAGGATGTAAGTAACATCCTTAAAAAAGGGTGTCTCTGTTTCTCGTATGTTCTTGAATATAGTTACTACCTGTGGCATTATAAATTAAATAAAAAAGGGGGAGTTAAACCAATTAATATGAAAAAGAAAAACTATCTCCCCCTAAAAACAATAAATAAACTAATATGAATTAGAAAGGTAGATTATCCTTCTCTTCAGAAGTATCTCCACTTTTCCCTTCATCTTTTATATAAGGTTTGCTAATTTGTATAGACAATTTGAAATCCCCTGCTTGAGTAGTTCCCTCCCAAGCAGAAAGTTCAAATTCATTGCCATNTAAATCAGTCATTGTACCTTTTAAATCCGGCTGTGTCTCTTTGTCCTTATAATTGTTTTTAAACAATGATCCTCTGCCTTCTTTGTGTTTGTATTTACTTGTACTCATATATATAAATTAAATATTAAAATTCTCCTTGATATAAAATCTCTTCTATATCACTATCTGCATTCTCACCAAAGTATTTGTCATAATGAGAGAGTGCATGGGCTACCTTTTCCTTTGCTCTTTCTATCGTTTCAGAACTAGGTTTAAATATACCGACATCATAAGTAAGTGTGTCGGGTCTTGTGCCAATTTGTTTTGGAGTTTTTCCGATAACAAAAAACACCATTGGCATTCCAAACAATGTTTGGTATATGTATGCTTGGGTATCGTAATAAAAATATGGGGCATTCCTAGTCCACTTTGCTATATCAGATGTAGTTTTTAAATCAATAATCATATCTTGACTTATCACATCTGCCTTAGCTTTAAAAGCATGCCCCATAATTTCGCCTACCACAGGCTCTTCGTAAAGTGCATCAAAGTCAAACAAATATTCTTTCATACCCTTTACTTTCTTTGTGTCTTCATCCATAAACCAATTCACTAATTCTTTTACCTCATCTGCCTCTGAAGTTTTAAGAGCAAAGTCTAAATTGTTTTCTTCCAAGAACTTTTTATAGTTTGCATCTCTTCTTGTTACATCAGCAATAGGAAAGTTGTCAGCTTTCTTTGGTTCAAGTAATAATTGGTGGAACAATCTGCCTTTCTCAAGGTTCTCGTTAGATACTACCGGTAATCTAAATGAAGCCGGATCATCTCTTAATACTTTAATGTCTGAGTTAGATATATACTGCTTACCGAAGTCGCCATAGTAATCCTCATCAGACCTTAGCTTTTCTATAATCTGTTTATTGTCCATATAGTTCTTTTTTAAGGTCTTGTATCTGTTGTATGTCTACAATGTACTTAGTCATAAGTCTTTGTAGTATGGTGTCCCACTTAAGTTTTCTTTCNTGTAGNTTTTTTGCATTATCTACAATGTCTGACCAATTATCTTTGGTCACCTCTTGCTTNTCGCTTTTCTTATCTTGATTTGATTTTGCAATCTCATCAGTAGTTATCTGTGGTATGTCCTCNCCAGCATATATATACAGACCTANNCCGTGCATTGCTAGGTTCTTTGTCAAACACCTCATTAGTGTATTGTTGATCTGAGTAGATGTTGGTTTAAGAACTGATTGATTTCTGTTGTCCATAACAGGTAGCCACATCTCAAGTGTTTCATCTTTNATTGTGACAGATGTATGNCAGAAAGCACCCACTCCCTCTTTGTAAGAAAAAGGTAGATTGGTTTCACTATCTCTATGATAGNTATAGGTGGCATCAGGAAATCTTTTTTTAACCTCTTGCCAAGCCCACGACCAAGACAGATAGGTAAGGTTACCTTTCTTCTCTGTCCTATCGTTTACATTGATTGCATTTAGCANATCAAATGTAGATTTCTTAGTTGTTTTAGTTGTCATTTGTGTTGAGTTTTTGTGTTATTTTATAATACTTATTTAGTATCTGTTGTCTCGCCTCTTTGAAATAATTAAGCCTTTTCTTGCTATTATTCCCATTGAGTTCCCTAGATATANTATTTTTAATTCTATCTAGTTTGCTTTTATATTTATCAAGAGTAATCATCANCACNCCTCTTGTCCANCCCTCTTTNTCNATNATATCTTGCTCCTCNATTGGCATTTCTACATAGTAGTTGCCTCCTTGTGAGTGGTCATATATTACCACTTGANCTGTTTCTTTATCCCTACTNATCTTNACACCTANTTTCATTCTTGCCTCATANCCATTGCCATTTAANTTAGCAGTTCCATAATCTTTCTCTGCCTCTTTAAATATTTCATNCAGTCTNTNAGNTTTCAATTTCTTTTAGTTTGTTAACAATATACTCATAATCCTTGTCTTCTTCTAAAATTTTTTTAAAAGAATTTGCTCCGGAGATTATTGTGTCAAGTGCTACCTCAAATCCTTGCTTTGATAAATAGTTTTTGATTTCAGTAAACTGCATATTTGCTTTTTCTCTACACAAATAATATAAAATTTGTCGTGGTCGTACCACCTCGCTTCTCTTTGTCTGCTCAAACAATTCCTCAAGTGTTATGTCCATGTGTTTAAGTATGTTGTCTAGGTATTGTTTAAATATATATTCTTTCATTGTGTTTCTTTTAATCTTTCTTTTAATTTTTTAACAAGTATGTACTGCTGAGGTGTTAGATCAGTTTTTTCTAATGTAGTCAGTCCATTTATAACTTCAACACATAGTCTGCGAAGTGCTTTGTTGCTTTCTGTTAAATANGATATNTGNGATTCAAAACTTGACATAGCTCCCTCCATANTTAAAATTCNAATAGTTGTANTCTTTTGCCATACTTCTTTTGAAGATTGGTTTTGAATATCATCTTACGAATAAGTGTCTTGTCGTTTACTGATTTGATTTGTTTGCGAAGTGTAGTGCATTCAAAATCTAATGTAAGTAAATACTCTGATATGTATTTTTTATGTCTCCTCTTTCTTGAGGATGTTCTTAAGTTCATTTTCATTTTTATAGTTGCTTATAGTGTATTTTAAGTCGTAATATATAGTGCCTTGATCTTGACACTCTAAGCACAAGTAGTTGTGTGAAGCATACTCGCCACAATACTCAAATTTCTCGAATACTAGCTTGTTACTTCCACACTTGTTACATACTTGTTGCATATTAAGTGCAAAGATAGTTTATAATTAGTTAGAATCCAAATATTTTTTATAAATATTGTAAATCTTCATCAGGTATATCATATTCTTCGTAAAATACCCTTTCCCCATTTTCATATTCACTCTCTGCCCCATATCCTTGTTCTTCTTCCCAATGATATGTAAATGTTGGTATCTCCTTTGCTAACATCTCAATTATATCTTTTGAAAGAGGACTCCATGCAGTAGTGTATGTGTACTCATTGTCTTTTTCAAAAAATTTATTATCATAAGTACCCCATTTTGTACCCCAATTTTCCCATGACCAATCGTACCAATTATCANANCCATNATGTTTTNNTANNANTTNTCCNANTTCGTATTTATATGGATCATCTTTTTTCTTTGGCATNGGAGANNNNGTATCATCATAAGCCTTTGGTCTTGGTTTAAAATATTGTGCTAATCCTACTTTAGAAATAGCTTGAAGTTTATCGGCATACTTTTCTTCAACCGATATAAAATTATATACATGATTTGGCATTGTTTTTTAGTTTTCTAGTTCAGTTTGTTTTTCTGCAAATTGTTCTGTGTTTAATTGTATGCCTATCCCATTTGGACAAGCTGGTGCTTCACTATCAAGCTGATAGACAACAACCTTGTTGCCCTCATAGATAGGTACTTGTATCAAAGATTGACAAGTATAAATAAAATATATTTTTTGGTCTTGATCTGTTTCATTGTAAAAATCAATGACCTTTTGGAATTTTTTTGGAATTTTAGTTTGTTTCATAATTATTAATTTTAAGTGTTACCATTGTAATTTGGATTCTTCAATGTGAAATTCTTCTCTAAAGTATTCTCTCACTTTACAGAATAGTTCATCAAATAAAGGTGGGTGTATATCGTTTGTGGTATTTAATTCATAAATTTCAATATCACAAATCCCTCTACCTTCTACCTCGTAGGTGCAACATGCACCATAAGATTTGCCTTTGTAGTCAAAGTACATTTCAAGTTCAAAAGATATTACAAGTGCAGATTCACTTGTTACATTTATCATTTGATCTTCTCGTTGTTTTAGTTCGTAGTCGTGTTTTTCCATAGTTTAAATTAATTTAATGTTATTGTTCTTTAAATGTTCCTTTACATAATCTTCATCATAACCGATTTCTCCATTATAATATTGAAGTTGCACTTTAGTATCTTCATAGGGTAGTATTTTCTCCTCTATGTACTCGTAATACTTTCGTGAATATTCTTTTAGTTCCATAGTTTTAGTTGTTTAAAATTTGTTTTAATTTTTTTCTTAAATCCAATAACCTTTTAGTTGGTATTTCAATTTCTTCTTGCTCAAAAGCAGATGAATTTACTTGATGATACTCATACTCTACATTTGTATAAAAGTTCATTAAGTTGTCGGTATAGATATGGTTTATTTCCGAATCTATATCACTTATTTCATATAAAAATTGTTCTAATATTTTATTTAATTTTTCTTCCATAGTTTTAGTTGTTTAAGTTGTTTATTGCTTGGTCTATTTGTTGGTCTGTATAGTTATCCTCTTTTAAAAAGTTTCTTATTTCTTGCACAGAACCCTCTCCCAAATTTTCCCAATCAGTATTTTGTGCATAGCAAAATAATTCAATCCATTCTTTTAAATCTTTTTCCATAGTTTTAGTTGTTATAAATGTATATTCCGAAGAAACAATCCATTCTTTCCACCTCAAATTCATCTAATGATTCGGTGTTCTCATACCCCTCGTTTATCCTTTCTTCATTATGTTCTTTAATCCACATTTCAGGATTATCAGTTATTGCCTCTAATTTTCTTTTGCCACATTGAGAGTGATAATATATTGCAAATCTGTCCATAGTTTTAATTGTTTGTTTCTTTGATAATTACTTCTTTGTTTGTAAGTGTATATTCATAATCCTCTCCACAATCAGAATTATATTCTACCACACCCCAACCTGTCGTTTCGCTCATATCTAAATTGTAGATATTACCCTCTCTCTGTGATGAACGAAGTAGTTGTGCAAATTTGTATTGTGGATCATCTCCTCTTTGTTTATTGAAAGAGTTGTTAAAGTTTTCAAGCCATTCTATCATAGCTTGTGGGTAACAATCGTAATGCTTATATATTTTAGCATAGTTTACACCCTCTATTTTAATTGTTCCTCTTGTTGCCATAGTTTTAGTTGTTTTTGTTTTTATTTATTTCCAATACTTTCCATATTTCTTGCATAGCAAAATTTTGCATAGCGTATAGGTTGTCAATATTTTTTTTTGCTTCAATATGATATACCTTTTCTCCTTTGTTTGTTCTATCTCTATTTTGTTTCTTGTTCTTCATAGTTAAATTTATAGTTGTTAATATCAGTTACCTCTCCTCTGCTCATTATTTCTTCTTGTAGCCCTCTATATGCTACCTCTCCAATAGTTGTGCAGTTGTCTAAATGAGAAAAATCGTATAAGTGTAGTTCTTCAATTACTTCAATTTGATCTGAATAGTATATTAAATAGGTGTCTATTTCTTGGTACATATTGTCCCAAACAATATCATCTATGCGAGTTTCAAATTCTTCCTTTGTTAATTCATCATTGTCAATAGTGTCTTGCACTACTTCAATAATTCTGCTTTCTAATTCTAGTGTATGTTCCATAATTAATAATTTAAACTTGGTGTATTAATCCATAATTCAGATAGTACTTCTTGCAAAGTATCTTCATCAAGACTTTCAATAAATTCTAAAAGTTCTTGTCCATTACCAATAGAATAGTTATTACAAAAGTTGTTATATTCTTCTAATGATATGTTTGTTAAATCCAATATTAATCTTTCTTTAGTTGTTAGTGTCATAGTATTTATGTTTAGTTAATATATTTTTCCCTCTGTTGTAAAGTCGTAATCGTTTGCTTTAATCGTATCTATTATTGCTTCATCACTAATTTCCCATTCATAGTTTGCTCTTAAATAGGAAAGTATATCCCCTGAATATTCTTTTTGATATTCTTCATCAAGTATTTCTACTTCTCTTTCAATATCTTCATCTTCTTTATAATTAGGTTGTATCTTATTAAATTCATCAATATAGTTCTTTGCAGTTTGTTTTATAAGCACACTATCTCCAAATTCTTCAATGATATTTTTGCTTGTATCCTCAAAGTTGTCAATATAAATTTTTACATAGTTTCTTCTACCTAGATCAAATTCATGTATTTCTAATCCTAATCTACTAAAATCTTCTTTTATCCATTCGTACCAAGTTGAATGTTCTACATTTATATATCTATAATTGTCAATTACTTTATCTTGTGTTTGTTTATCAAGTTCATCAAACTTGTAAACTTTTATTTCTATTGTTCTCATATTAGTTGTGTTTGATTTATTAATTTATTTATTGTTTTTAAAGTTTTAAAAATATGTATTTTAGGTTTCTCGTTCTCTGAATAGTGTCTTTCTTCATCTATCCATAAGTAGTCAATTACTTCTTTTATTGACTTAATTAATTTTTGTTGTTGTTCTTTAGTTAATTTATCCATTGTATAGTTGTTTGTTTATGTTATTTATTTCTTCTAATATTTCATCTGTTTTTTTGATGTAATCATTAATTGGACTTTCTTCACAAGTATTAAACTGACTTATCCAATAAATTAATTCTTGAATATTAGTATTTAATTCATCAATTAAAGCAATTTGTTTTACTTGTTGTTCTTTAGTTAATTTATTCATTTTTATTTTTCAATGTTTAATATATTCAATGGGTCATTATTAAATATTTCGGTTAATACTTTTTCCTTTTCTAATTTGTACACTTTTTTAGCTAGATTAGAAATTAATTTATCTTTCTTTATTATATCTTTATTTTGCTCGTTGATAGTTCTTCTTAAAGTATAAATTTCGTGTCTTTGTGCTGTGCAAAGTTCGTTAAGTTCGTGTTGTTTCATAGTGTTTAATCTATCCATTTGTTTAGTGTTAATGTTTCAAAATTTGTAATATCTTCTTGAGCTTCATTATTTGAATCGTTAATTATTAAATCAACATAAGTCCATTCTCCTAATTCGTGGCTAAGATTTACAATAAATTCATCACTACATTCGTTTTCTTCTTTTCTTAATTCTTTGATCAATTCTTCTTCAGTATTGAATATTTTATATTCTTTACCTAATTGCCATTTAAATAATATTTTTTGCATAGTGTTGTTTTTAGTTGTTTAATATTCTGCTTGTACTAATATATCTTTTGACTCTCTTGGCACTTCGGTTATAATATATTCTATTCGGTTTACATATCTCCAACCAGAGTCAATATAATATTCTCCATCATCATCAGTACAAAGAGTCCAACAATTCAAAATACTATTTTTCTTTTGAAATTCAGTTATAAATTTTAAATCTTCTTCTGAATGAGTGTCAAAAAATATCCAATCTTTACTTTTTTCTATTGGTTTATATTTTTTCTTCCATTCTTCAAAAGATAATAAATGATAATCTTTTTCTTTTGTTATGTATTTAGTTTTTTCCATAATTTTGTTTTTAAGTTGTTTTTCATAGTTGATATATTAATTTTTCATATTTTTTAGGTAGTTCATTATACATTCTTATTTTATGTGCTGACGACCATTCATTCAAATATATTTCCTCAATGATTATTGATTTTCTACCATTGCCATTGTATAATATTATTTTACCGAGTCCCAAAGTACCCTCATATATTTCATAGAGTTCGCCATTAAATTTATCTATATAAGTTTCTATTAATTTTTCGCAAGTTGTTAAATCGTATAGTTTCATANTNTTGTTTTTAAGTTGTTTTAAAAGGGGCTAGTTCTTTTCCATTCTAACCCCCATACATAAACTAAATTAATTATTCCCAATAAATATAATTTGTTGAAATTTCTAAATTTAATTCGTTTGCAACATAATTAATATGTTTAGATGTTGTTTTACTTGTTGTCATTCCATTAACATTCCAATGAACTTTATATAATTTTTTTCCGATAATTTCAGCAACAAGAGTATCATAAGAATAAATTTTGTTGTCGATTACTTTTAAATTTTGTTTGTATCGTTTTAAAGTTCTCATATTGTTTTTATTTAGTTATTTTCTATTAAATATATCTTCGGCAGTTTCGCCAATTAGATTACAAATAAAATCTTTCTCGAACCAAAATAAATCGTTTATTTCGGTTTCTGTTGGTACTTTATCGTGAAAAAAATCTTCAAGACAAAACTCAATTTGTTCTAATTCTTCATCTGTTAAAAGTTCGGCAAGGTCTTTTGCACCTGACCAAAATTCAAACTTATGTAATTCAATGTATTTATTTATTATCATATCGTTATAGTTTTTTAATTAATTTATTTACTTTTTCTCTTATTTCTTTAATAGAAACTTCGCTTTGTGCATACATTATATACATTTTATGCAAATCTTCTTTATTAACATTTTTAAAATCATTATAATAATTTTGATAAATGTTTATTATTGTTATTAATTTTTCTTTTGTCATATCGTTTAAATTTAGTTTAAATATTGTTTATTTATAACGAATTTACAAAGAATATTTGAATTGACAATGTTCAAACTGAATTATTTTAGTTATTTATTTATATTTTTTTGATCTACAAACATTTACAAACATTATAACCTTTTCTTTTGTTTTTTCTTTTGGATAATTGGACAGGGGTAAACAGGGGAATGTTCCCCTCTTTTCCCTAAATGGATTTGAGGTAAGGAACAAAGGAAAAAGAAACACGACAAGATNACAGAGACAAGATGACAGAAAAAAGCCTAAAAAATTGACAACAGGGCAAAGGATTTGCACCCCCCACCCCCAAAAAAAAATTGAGTTTGCAGTGCGAGAGGGTCGGCGTATTTGTATAGTCTACCCAAACAGTCTAAGTGTCTCAAAAAAATTTGTACCTTTGTATATGGATTGGGAATTAGAGATTCACAANAGAATCAACTTAGGNTTNGCTCTNGGTTGGTCNTACTACGNTAANGACGNAGAGCATGATTGGGTTGAACTTAATCTCTACCTCGGTCTAATTGGAA
>FUFK010053021.1_pt1 | contig 11022 bp, 13 predicted proteins | sample 1021851 | NCBI WGS metagenome assembly FUFK01 (sample SAMEA51879418, study PRJEB19060) | metagenome
TCCAAGCAAATCAAATTTAAAAGCAACAAAAAATGTTAAAACTGAAACTATAAACCCTGAAATAGAGCCGACCCAACTTTTCTTAGGGCTAATATCAGGTAAGATCTTTTTTTTACCAAACTTTGTCCCAAAAAAGAAAGCTGCGGTATCACACAACCAAATNGAAACAAACACAAATAATGTGATATTTGAGTTNTAAATATGATCNAANTGCCNCACTTGGATTATCGTACCAATTAAAACAGGGATAAACAATACACCCATTAAAGTGTGTGCAATATTATTCAAAGGGTCTTTTTTATTGTTTAATATTTCAATGATAAAAACACTGATAACCGCAGCACAACAGAACCCTAACACCGTAATTTGGTGGTGGGAATAAATTCCAGCATAAGCAAGCGCAACAAATAAAGTGATAATAAATCCAAAAATACGGTTTGGTGAAGAACCTTTCAGTTCACACATTTCGAAAAATTCATCAATNCCTANAATCATAATTANNGNTGTTACAATNGCNAAAGCAGGATTTCCAAAGTAAATGCACCCTAGNCCAAGAGGCATNCCTAAAATAAGTATTAGTTTTCTACCTTTAAGCTCTTTCATATCTTAATTTACAATGCCTAGCCTTTAAAAATTAGACTATAAGTTCAACCCCATTTTTAACAANATTNACTGAAACNGGGGTTGNTCCAATNATCTCCCCATCAATNTTNAAACTACNANGCTCNNTAGGTTGAATAGAAAAAGATTTNCAATGAACATATTCGCAAGCATTGTGATCTATGTGGGATCCATCAAATAATTTTGGAAAAACAGAAAANAAAGTAANNCTAGAGGTTTTCTTNACAATAATTAAATCGATNTCNCCATCGTCTATTTTTGCTTTCGGAGCCATTTTCATATCTTTGCCNACNTACTTNGTATTNCANGCAATNATAAAAGNAAAAGNNCNNTCTCGCTCCTTTCCATCAACGATTAATTTTGAATCTCTTCTCTTGTTTTTGATAATTTCAAATACAGATGCAATGTTATANCGNTGCCCACCGAAAAACCTTAGCTTTTCTGCTAAAACTGAAATATCCGTGGCCATACCCCAACCAATCAAGTTTAATGAATAGTATATATTTTCTCCGCACACCACTCTCATCATATCAAGCTTNTTAGGCTCATTTTTAGATATTTTCCCTATGGCATCGACTACATTTTCAATACCTACTGTTTTCATAAATGAGTTTCCAGTACCATTAGGAATAATTGAGATCGGTATTCTTTCATTTTCGCTTTTATTCAGCATTCCATTAAGAACTTCAAATAATGTTCCATCACCTCCCATTGCACAAACAGAATCATAATGCATTAGATCAGTTTTTTTTACTAGGTCGATAGCATGGCCAGCATATTCCGTTTTATTTAAAGTATATTCTATATTATATTTTTTAAATTCATTTATTACAATATTTAAAGAATCTTCGAAACTAAGAATTCCACTTTTAGGGTTGGCTATTAAAAGAACCTTAATTATTTTGGTCTTTCTCTGTGATGCATGTATTTACCATCGCCCCATTCTATAATATCAACCTGAACTTTGGCAGTACCTTGCTTGATAAAATCTAACTTTTTTGCGGCGCCATAAGAACAATCTAACATTCTACCTTCAATGTAAGGACCTCTATCATTAATTCTTAGGATCAATGATTTTCCATTATCTAAATTGGTTACCCTTGCTACTGTATTTAAAGGCAATGTTTTATGTGCAGCAGTTAGGCCATACATATCATAAATCTCGCCATTGGCTGTGAGCTTACCATGAAAATCCTCTGCATAAAAAGAACTTGTCCCTACCATTCTTTTTTTGTGTTTCACATTTGTATTTACAGTTTTCGGATCAATGAATTTAGGGTGGCGTTTCGTTTTTGCTTTTTTCGGAGTTACTTTGACCGTTTTTTTACTTTTATGATTTGTATTTGATCTAGCATACCTTGGTGCGCTAGAGCATGACCAAAAGAATATAATTAGACTAAAAATGACTACATTATTTCTCATTAATCTGCCTTATCGCCTCATATAAAACAATGCCAACACTCGTAGCAAGATTTAGACTACGAATATTCTTATTTATCATAGGTATCGTGCATGCATTCTCTGGATATTCATTTAAAATATTTTCAGATATACCTGCTGTCTCGCTACCAAAAATAATAATATCATTTTTAGTAAAAACTCTATCCGTGTAAACATTTTTTGATTTTGTTGTGAGCAAGTGAAACTTATTTTGAAATGCATCCAAACANTATTCATCAATACTTGGAAAGTATTCCCATTTTATATNATCCCAATAATCTAACCCTGCTCTTTTCAAATATTTATCTTCCATATCAAATCCCAGGTTACCTACTAAATCTAGTTTTACATTATTAGCCCCACACAACCTAGCAATATTGCCTGTATTAGGAGGAATTTTTGGCTCAAAAAGTGTAACCGTAAGCAATTTTAATANCCTTTTGATAAATTATANTTAATCTTNGGAATGCAGTATGGATCCATAATAAGAGAAGTTGCCATTCCAAATAATGTTGCACCTGCATCTCTAGCAGCATTTAAATGATGGACGGTGGAAATACCACCTGTGGCCATTATAATTAAATTCATATCAGAAAATAAATTAATCATNTGNAGGGTACGCGGAAAAATTGCTAGACCGCTTAATCCTCCGCCGCCTCTTGGCAAACTATCTTTTTTTAGACCAAGGTATTCAATGGTCTTAAACTGTGTATTGCCAGCATTTACGATCATTTTTTCTTTTGCAAGGATAATATCTCCAATACTTTTTAAATGCTCATCTTCCCAATCTGGTGAGACTTTTATTGAAATTACCTTTGAACTGTAGCGTCGCATGTAATCAATTAGCTTTTCTAAATCAGACAAATTATCTCCAAGGCAACTACCAGTATCCGTATTAGGGCAACTTATATTTAATTCATAAAAGTAATTATTGATAGATGAAGTTTTTAATTGTTTTTCAATCGTATCAAAACAATGTATGTAATTATCAAAATTCTCCCCTCCTATTGATAAGCCCAAAGGTTTATCATTCGACCATAATGGTGAATCAATAATGGAATTTGAAAATGATTCCACGCCTTCGCCGGGAAGTCCAAGCGCATTAACTAAACAAGCCTGACGCTCTAACCTTACCTGCTGCAATCTTGGTCTGTGATTCCCGTTCCTTTTCTCACTCATAATTGTTTTAAAAACAGCCCCTCCAAGCCCAAGCTTTAACCAGATATCAATTAAATCTTTTTCTGATTTAAATGAAGCTGCAATCAGGGGAGATTTAAACTTCAAGTCATATACTTCAATGGCAATATCCTTTGGAATGGGAAAAGAATATGCAAATGCACCAAAATACTTATTGATTCTAATGAGGTTACTGTCCCCGAATTCAACTATGGATTCAAGATCCTTTTTTTGACCAGATATGAATTGAAAAAAAGATACCAGAAATTTGACTGAGAATCGTATAGTTCTGTATAATATTGAAAATAAATATTTACGTAGTATCACTTATTAGTTTATAGTTACGGTTGAATCATTTTTTAATGTTGATAACATATTCTGGATGACCTGAACTCTCATTTTTGCAATGTTATTTTGTTCAGAATTTGGATGCATGGAACTTATCCACGCATAATATTTTGCTGCACTATCCAACTCTGCATATTTATAATCATATTGATATCCTAAAAAGTATGCTGCAGACACCGATAATTCACTTAGCGAATCTGCCTGAATTACTTTTTTAAATTGCTTTAATGAAGATAAAGGGTTTTGTTTCCACATCTTTTCCGCATCCGAATAAAGTTGCTCTATGGGACGAAGGGATGAATCAATATTTTCATTATCAAATAAATATGATGTATAGTCTGAAGCCGGAAACTCAGTTTTTAGAAGAGAACTGTAATAGTCTAACTTTAAAGAATCTGCTAATTCAGCAAAAATCATTGAAAGAGTAAATAACGCTTTTGGATAGTATTGAGATGATGAATCCTCTTCAAGAATTCTTTCAAAATAAACGATACCAGAGTCAACTCTTTCAAAACTGAAGGCTTCAATATCTCCGATGAGATAAAGAAGTTCTTGAAGAGGTTTTTTTGGCATTTCATCAACAATTTTTGTTGAATCTACTTTTATTGAATCATTACTTAGAGTATCAAGCTTTACATCATATTTTTTTAATGAGGCTAATGCATCGATATATTTATCTATAGCTTTTATTTTAGAGTCGCAAAAAGGACCATATTCTGTCCTATTATATTCTTTTTTCACTTGGGAAAATTTCTCTTTTGCAATACTTGGATTCCACAACTCAGAAAGATACAATTGCCCCAGCAAATAGTAAGCCTCTGCAGAAGTTTCTGTCCTTGGGTAATCATTAACAATGGATTCTAATCTAACCACAGAATTATCTACATCGTTTTGATCTATATACAACTGAGCTAACTCAAGCTCGAGATCGCCCTTAATATTTTTAAATTTTTCATCAACTAGCATTGATTTTATTTTTCTCTCAACGCTTCGGTGATCACCTAAAATTCTTGAAATCTTTAAAATCTGAATGTGTGCATTTTCAATTTTCTCTTTCGTAAGAGAGTTTTTTATAACTTCTTTATATGCGCTCTCTGCTACTGAATAATTTTCATTGTTAAACGCTATTTCCGCTAGCTGGTTGTATACAATCCCTTTTTTGCCTCGCTCTTTAATTACTTTTGCGCCTTCCTCAAGGTGAAATAAAAAATCATCATTTCGATTTAGCTCAAGGAAAATATCTGCAAGGGATAAATGACTCTGAGCTACTAAATCATTTTTCAAAGAACCATCAATGATCAATTCAAGCTCATCAATAGCAGTTTGAGTTTTCCCTTTTTTCCATTTACAAACTGCTGACCAGTATTTCGCTTCAGCAATTTGATCTTCACTTCCTTTATCAAAAATCAACTTCAGGTTTAAGATAGCATTATCATATTCAGAGCGATAAAACTGAGCTTTTGCCATTAATAAAATCGCATCATTAACATATTTTGATTCAGGATAGTCTGATAGCACTACTTTACATTTCTGTATAGTTTTACCATAATTATCGATAGCTCTTAATGGAATACCTTTATCAGATTTTTCTAACCTAAGTAGGTCAGCCTCTTTAAAATATCTTTCTGCGTTATAAAAAGTGTTAAAATAAGCGCATGAGGAAAGCATTAAACTAACCGATATAGGAATTAAGCGGTGTATTATCCAAATTCTGAACATAAATACGAATTAAATTTACTTATTTGAACAAAGCTAAAGTTGAAAATAATTTAGTATAAATGTTGAGATTTAAAAAATATTCATTGATTGTAGTCCTATCTTTGCTCTCCTTGTATGGCCAAAGAAGTAAAGATATGGAAAAATTTGGCTTCATTGATTTAAAGACTGACAGCATGGATGTTCCTTTTTATATTGATGGTATATATGTAGGCAAAAATCCACTTCCCGGCCCTATACCAGTTCTACCCGGGTTTCACTTAGTTGGTTACCTTCCACCAGAGCTCACAAAAAGGTATGTAGAAGAGGATCTTTCAGATGCCTATAAAAGGGTTTATGTAGCGCCAAATGATACTCTGGAAGTATTTTTGTTTTACGAAAATTATATCAAAGAAACCAAAACCTTAGATGCTCAATTTATGGTTAAAAGACTTACTGCTCTTAGTCTTGTACTAATGGCTGTATTTCTCGTTTTCCAAATAAGCTAAATTTTTTATTCTAAGCTAAAACTATTAATCGTAATTTAAATACATGAAACATCACACTTTTGAAGACGGTCTAAAATACAGACCAGATTATGAATGGCCAGAGCCAGGTACCGAAAGAAAATGCCCAAAATATGAGCATTCTATCGAATTAGTCGAAAATAGACCCTCGTACTATGGTAAACCATGGTGGTGTTACAAGTGCCAATGGCAATTCTCTGAAGAAGATTTTCCCGGTATGGAATGCCCAAAAATAGAAAAGAAGTAATTTCTTTACGCTAAACTAACCTCGGGCAGCTCTTGCCCTACTGACTCTATCACCCATCTAGCGACAACAGCATCATCTAGATATCCAATTTCTGGTACAACATCCGGAATATCATCATTTGAATCACAAAAATAGGATAAAGCAAATATTATTCTTCTTTTAATTGAATCAGTTAGATCTGGATATGTTTGATAAATGTTTAGTAATACTGAAACGTATTTAATTAAATCAGTCTCAATACTGTTTAAGCTCTTTGAGGTTGTCATGGTATTTAACTTGGAGTTTAGCATATCGATAATTTTTGATGCGTCATTTAAATCGATCTTATTGATCAATAGCTTATATTCCGCTTTATCTTCTTCCGTTAATTGAAAAATTTTAGATATATTCATTGTATATATTATAACAAAACATTAAAAACAAGCGAATGGATATTGGTGATAAAATAAAACAAATAATTAGTGATTCTATTGACATGAAACACTTTGAAGTAAAAGATTTTACAGGCAGACACCTCAATCATGAACAACATAATGGTGGATTTCATCTAGAGGCCACCATTGTATCCGATCACTTTGTAAATAAAAGCTTAATAGATCGTCATAAAATTGTTTATGCTGCTCTTGGAGACCTTATGAAGCATGAAATTCATGCATTTAGTATGAAAACGCTTACAGTTGAGGAATGGNAAAGTTTGTAATATGGGATTTTTTAGCTCCAAAAAGAAAAGCGAAGTAAACGATCCAGCTAATTTCGGGATGTCGCCGCTTGAAGCGGTAACCCATTTATTTGCCTCGATACAGATTGCAGATCAGCAAGCCAGCTATGAAGAAAAAGAATCTTGGATTAATGCAATAACTAAACTTTTTCCTGAGCACTCAGAGGATAGGGCAGAGAAATTTTTCGCAGAAGCTCATGATGTTCTTGCAACTAAAAACCCAGAAAAACGAAGCGTGTATATCACTGCAGTTCTAAATAGAATGAAAGAGCTACTAAATAGCGAACAGTTAAATTCTATAGGGCCACTGATAGCAGATATAGTTGAAGCGGATGGTATTGTAATGACATCTGAGATGGAAATAGTAACGCTCTCTGAGAAGATACTTGATATAAACATTATAGTTGAAGAGTAGTATTTCGTTCAAGGTCCGTAGTTACTGACCTCAATTTTAGCGAATGCAATCGTTTTTCGCTTTGCTTCCTTAACTAAATCCCTTTTTTCTCTGTAAAGTTTATCAATCAACTTTTTTTCTATTTTTTTTCTTTTTGGAAGTTTTTTCAAATCTTTCAACACTAGTCTAACTAAATCTGCGTGCTTTTTATTTTTTATTTTTTTCAAAAACTTTGCCGCCTCAGCATAATCTCCAATGTAAATATGACTCCATGCCAATGGTTTATAATGGATTGTTTTTCTTCTTGTGAGCTCATCACATCTTTTTAGTAACTTAATTGCCAACTCCCATTGGTTTGTGTTGTAAAAAAATAAGCCAGTATTGTAATTCTGTTTAAAACTCCCCTCCTCAAAAATTAACTGCGGGTCGCCCTCAAATATATACTTTTGAGCTATCAATAGATTAGATAACAAAAAAGCATACACTAATATGAAAAACTTAATCTTCAGATAATTATACTGCATCATACCCAACATACGAATTTATAATTTTCCCAAAAACATCAAGACTTTGACGTATATCATTGCGGGCAGTACTTGAACGATCTACAATCTTGATTATTGATTCCCAACATTCTTGTTCATCATCGTATTCAATTGGTTTTTGTTTTCTTTTCCCAAAAAGTAACTCAAAGTGATTATTCAATTGATCTATTCTTTTTTGAATGCTTTCTTTTTCATAATCCAAACCAAAAAATCTTATCTTTTTTTTCCTAGAAAAAAGTAACAAAGTTATAAGTAAAATATTGGGTGAGCTATTTTCAATATTTGAGAAACCATATTCACTGGCAGGTTGCATTGTTTTCCTTACTCCACCTAGAGTAACTCTGATATTTGGTATTAACTGATCCTCATTAGGATGTAATTCTAAAATAATATCTTGCCAGTCATGATCCATACTAGTAGACATTTCTTTCAGCCATAATTTTGCATATTTCTTCTCGTCAAAAGGCTCAGTAGTTAGGAAATTTTGTAATGACTCAATAGATAAAAAATTGGTTAAATCTATATCACTATAGAACCCCATAGACCACTTTCTTATTTTATTTAAAAAGATACTTTGCCTTTTCGTAGCTGAAATTATCCAAAACAATAAAATTTCTACCAAAATCAAAACAATTATCAAAATGATATTAAAAATACCAAAAATAACTCCAGCATAAATAAGTATTAAGGTGATTAGTATTTGCAGAAAGATTAGGCCGAAATAAATACGATCATTTACTTCCTGAGATCGTATACCATCATTTACAAATCCATGAAAGAAAGAAAAATCATTTAGCACAGACATACCGTCCTCATTAATTTTTTCTAAGCACTCCTGTAGTTTTAAATAAAGTTCACTTTGGTCAAACTTTTGACCATACTCTATTTCAAAAAAACGCTTAAGTATGCTAAGACCGTTCACGTTTTCATTGCCCAAATCGAGGTTGGTTTAAGTAAAACTTATACCGACTTAAAGATCGCAATGTATCTAATGATCTTCTGTGAAACCCAAGAACATCATTAAGAGAATCTAATTCATATTGGATAAGCATTTTTTCAAGTTCAATATTCATCTCCGGCCTTTTGGAGTCAACTGAGTCAATTCGTATCTTTTTTTCTTCATTAATTCTTGCAAGCATTTCACTGTAACCAAACTCAAATTTTATATCCTCAAGACGCTGAATCAAGACTGAATCCATACTTTCATATTTTTTTTCAATAAGTGCCAAAGAATCCAGTGCCCACTCTTTGTATGCTATATTCTCAAGAGTGGAGATTATAGATTTCTTAATTCGATTGGATTTTTCATTTCTTTCCATAAGCTTGTCATATTCATTGACATCTTTGGTGACAAATGAATAATCTCTCTCAACACCAAGTATATACAGCATTATTACACCAATTGCTAAGAGTAGTGCTAGAAGTTGAGATGTGTTAATATTCATTTTATAAATCTATATTGTTAAAAACATTATGAATCAAAAAATTATTGTTGCAGCAGTCTGTATTTCATCATTTATACTATGGTGGTTTGAAATTTTTCCAATTCTACTTCTCATTCTGCCTATCATGTATATTAAAGGGCTCAAAGACTAAGTTTAACCTAACTAATAAACATCGTATCTATACATCCATTGCCAAGGACTAAAATCTGTGCGAATAGTGTCTTGGACAAAACTTTTTGGACGAAAAGCTTCTACATCAATTTGTTTTTCACCAACATTTGTAGTCAAAGTTAAAACTGTTTCGTTATCTCCTATTTTTAATCTTGAGCGGTCTATCAATATTTTTACGGTAGTCGCAGATTGAACGATACCTTCACTTGGGACTGCTTTAAGCCAATTAACATTAGGTTCTATAGTCCATGTTAACGTTCCACCTCCATAATTTTTAATATTGAATACTTGAGCAGTTTTGGTTGAATCGAAGGATACATATTTTGTATCTAAATATAAAGAGGGTTTTGCTACAATGAGCTCAACAGGTATTTTCTTCNTCCCAACATTTGAGTTTACGATTATTTCTGTTTTATACTTACCCGTTTTTAAGCCTGACCTTTTTACAGTGGCTGTGCATATTGATTTCTTTTTTGCTGAACCTTCTTTTTTATCAAAGTATATCCAATTTTCCTTTGCAGAAAGTGACCACATCAATAATCCACCTCCATTATTGATAATTGGGAAATTTAGTTTGCTTGCTTCAGTGATAAAATTAAGTGGTTTTTCTGGAACAACTAAAACAGGCGTTTTATTTACAATTACTTTACAAGGTCCCACAATAGATGAATAAGTAGGGTTATTTGAATTCGCTATTTTAATAAGGAAGCTATCACCAACTATAAGATTATTCCACCAGTTGAATTTTCCCTCATTCGGTATGTCATCAGCAATATTTACCCAGTTTGATCCACCGTCAGAGCTTACAAATATATCTGCAAGAGGCGACCATCCATTAGTTTCCCAAGATATTTCAACCATTTTTACTTCTTGATATGCTAAACCCTTCGTTGGAGAGACAATATCAATTATTACATCATTTTGAATATTTGAATAACTTTTTTCAAGTTGATTTTCAAGAGTATTTTGAATTTCTAGATCTAAATCTCCAATGTTTTTGTTGATGAGCTTCTCACTTTTGATTGCAGAGCTCCAATGGTTCCCATCAATGAAGACATTGCTATGATCACTAGCATAGCTTGATATTTCTTGTCCGCCATGATAGAAACGAAGCTCAAAGTCTTTTACTACTGGATTGACGATTGAAACGCTATCTATTTTTGGCACGTAAGTATTCATAAAGTGATGCCTCAAGTAATAGACATTAGATGATGGTAGGTCTGTTTTCCGTATAACCCAATCACTATACTCATCTGTACTATCAATCAAACCAGTAAATTTTTCATATTGAAGCCAAGTATTGGAGTTTTGTCCGGCCAAAGGGTTCCATCCACATTGAAAAGGCGAGTCTAAGTATGTTATCGTTTGTTCCCTGGAATTTTGAATTTCAAAAATTGGTGACCAAACTCCTTTTCCAGTGCAAGGTTGCCACGAAAACTCGCTTCCCCCATCATTTGAATTATAATCAAAACTCACCCAACCTAGCCTACCAAAAGGTACTTTACGTTTTATTTTTGTTTCATAGTTACTAACCCATCCACTAGCCTCATATTGTGCATCATTCCAATCAGGCCAAATATTTGTATACCCCTTTTTATCTAGAGCGCTACTTTTATAATTATCAATGAAGTTGCTATTTACTACGTATAAATATGGATCATTTTTTTCTTCCCAATCGCTTTCATAACTATCTTT
>FUFK010037170.1_pt1 | contig 11019 bp, 18 predicted proteins | sample 1021851 | NCBI WGS metagenome assembly FUFK01 (sample SAMEA51879418, study PRJEB19060) | metagenome
CCAAAATTATCGACCCAGATACTACTCCATTTCCAAATGTTCTGATGATTTGAAGATTCAACTATTGCCCAACCATTAGCTCCCTCAGGATTTACTACTCGATTAAGAACTTTAAACCCATCAAATTCATCACCTTCGCATCCACCTTCAACAAAACCCGCGAAAGCTTCAGCCCCTTGCATATGACTTTCTTGATCTGGAAATTGCCAGTGAACGATGTAAGTTTGCATGAATAAAATTAATTTTTTTAATTATTAATTATCGAATTTAAAAATTAAATAAAAAGTCTTTAAACACTAATGAAAAATGGCTTAGGTTTAGAATGGAAAATAAGCAAAAAAAAAGACTCTTGCGAGCCTAGGTGATGGGGACTCCTATAATGACAAATTAAACAGAAACAAACAACCCCATCAATAGGTATTTTTAAATACTTACGAACACCATATGTAGTGCTAGGATTTTATTAAGATGGGTGATGGGGATTATCCCGCTTATTGATTGGGGCGAAGCTAACGCCTTTTTTTATGGAAAGTTTACTTTAATAAATAAAGTCTGATCGAGGATTAAAGTGTTTGAACCTTTTGAAGATAGTTCAAATAACTCATGTATAATTAATGTAATCTTAATCTCTTATAGTCGTGTGTTTAAACGATCAAGTAAACCAGTTTTGAAAGGCTCCAGGGTTGGATCTATCGAAGAAACGAGAAACGAATATAAAAAACTATTAGAAGGGTGAAAAAAGGAGAATAGGTACTTTACCTAAAATTTGACATTATTAAAAATAAATTGCTAGATAAGCTTCAGAATTGAAGATTGAACATGAAAAATGACATTTATTCAAATATTAAAGATTCAGATGCTTTGGAAAGTTTTTTTGAATGTATAACTTCTTGTAGCATCAATAGTGAGGGAGTAGATTGCANAACAGCATGTTATNTAAANCATTTAGAACCAAACAATATCGATTACCCTNTAAAATTNTCATAAGCAAAGCTNATTGATAATTGTTANATTTCATAGATGNTATTCCCACCNCCTCAAGTTATTTTTGGNCTATTNCTTNTATCTATNGCAGTAGTTCTCNTCTGGGATATTAGATACAATCCTTTTGGAGAAGACGAAGACGGAATTTAATCTTCAACTAGGAAGCTGATTTGTAGGTGGTGCGTGAAATTGCCGTTTCTTTCTTTTNAGTCTTTTGTAAGCNACTAAAGAGCNTAATAATAACAATGTAATAGCTATNGAGTTAATCATATCNNNTAGTTNTATATATATAAAAACAAATATGTTCTAAATATCAATGNCTNAAGTTATTTTTTCAAAAAGTTATTAATTATGGACTAAATTTTTAATATATAGCTTTTTAATTAGGCACCTAAAACAGCCAAGAGAAAATGCTTATGTGACTAAAAGTAATTTCTATGCAATAAAAATAAATCACTTTTTCTTATTTCTCATTTGATATTGCAGAATAGCTTTTAGGTGTTGTAATTCTTTTTCTAAAGTCTCAATTCTTTTTTCTAGTTCTTCATTAGTTGCCATATTTTTGAGAGATAAATTCCTTGATATTTATACTATTAAAAAAAGTGATTTTTTACCCATGATAAAAACGTCAAATAAGTATTAGAACCTATTGATGGGCATAATTTCTCTAGATAAATTATGCAGAGCATAAATTGAGGGTTAATTTATGAGTGGAGATTATGAGACACTAGAAATCAACCAACCTAAAATTAAATATTTTCAGAAAAGATCCGAAAATAATACAGAATGGTTAGATGAATTAATCAACCAAATTGAAGATATGAAAAACAATATATCCAAATCTGCTTAATGACAGAAAAAGAGTTGAAGGAATTAGAGAAATTTATAGAAGAAAATGGATATAATGACGAGCTAAAAGATATATATTTAAGGGAAGTTATAGACAGAAATAAAGAATACGAATGAGATCAAATTTTCGACCAAACATTCGACTAGCTACAAACATTCTTTTAGTTATTGGTACTTTTGCTATTGCTTTTAAGATTGCTCCAATAGCAGAGGTATATCAAGAAAAAAATCTATGTATTAAATATTTAAAACATCAAATAGATAGGGACAAACTTATATTAAGACTAAAAATAATTAAACAAGCAAATCCATCAAGTATTTGTGACTCTATCCTTAAAAGTTAAAAATGAAGATTAAGTCATTTACCCCCTTAATTGCAGTCTTTAGTACTTCATTTCTTATAACTATTACATTAATTAAAAATTTCCAAGTTTTTATGGGCATATCCATTTGTCTTTTAGCAATGCTAAAGCTTATGGATATTGAGGCTTTTGGGAAAAGTTTTGAGAAATATGATTTAATATCTTCTAGATTGAATAGCTGGGTATATATATATCCTTTTTGCGAATTATTAATTGGAATAAGTTTTCTAATTTCTTCTCCACCCTCTTTAATTATTTTTATTGCTTTAATTTTAGGAATTACGGGAATGGTTTCAATATTTAAAGCTGTTTATTTGGATAAATTAAAATTAAATTGTGCATGCATCGGCGGATATGCAAAAACTCCATTAGGAATTATAAGTTTTACTGAAAATCTTTTAATGTCAATTATGAGTGTATTGATTCTTACTAAATAGCAATTTTTTAAATTTTCAATTATCTTAGATTTAATTATTTAAAAATAATAAAAATTAATAGCATGGCATCTAGGAAAATATTTANTAAAAAGAACCTCTTAAATTCTCTAATTTTTTCTGGAATTATTTTTGCAAATACAATTAACGCTCATAGAAGTGGTGCAGTAACTCAAGAAAATATAAAAATCCCAAAAGTTATTTCTTTCAGATCAGCATCATGTGGTTGTTGTAAAAAATGGATCAATCATTTAAGAGATAATGGTTTAGAAGTAGTTGATANCATAGTTGAAGATGTCTCAGCAATAAAAAACCAATATCAAATCCCCAATAATCTGAGATCATGTCATTCTGCACAAATTGCTAACTATACGATTGAAGGACATGTTCCTCTTGAATCAATTAATAAACTTTTTAGCGAAAAACCAAGTATCAAAGGTATAGCTGTTCCCGGCATGCCACTTGGCTCTCCTGGTATGGAAATGCATTCTCACGAATCGCATTCTCATGATTATGAGAACTACAAAGTAGTTTCATTTAGTAAAACTGGAAAAACAAAAATATTTGATGAAATCTCTCCTTAATGCAAATACTAAATTTTAAATAATGCATATTATTCTTAGAAATTTTAAATTTTTTATTTTTTTATTTTTCTTATCTCTAAATTTCAATAATTTTTTATATGCACATATTAGAGGTACATTTCTTTCTGAAAAGGATGCTAAAAATAGATCTTTAGAACTTGGTTGCGAAGGAATACATAAGAACCAAGATAAATGGATGCCATGCAAAAACGAAAAAGAATTACATATCTATTTGAGGAAATAGATGGAAAAATTAAAAACTAATAAAAGAAAAATTCACAGAAAAATAACAGCAATTTCAGCAATCCCTTTACTAATTACCATTGTATCTGGAACTATTTATAGCATTCTTCAACCATTAGGAGTGGATGCTTTTTGGTTAATCAAATGGCATACAGGTAATTTTGGCATTATTAATTTTCAACCTTTTTACTCAATATTTCTTGGTATAGCATCAATAATCTCTGTAATATCAGGCATTAGACTACTTCAAAAAAAAACTTAGATATATTGAAAGACAGGCCAAAAAAATATATTTAATTAATACTATTTGCTCCGCCACTAACTAAAAAAATTATCGCTCCTAATGCCATTGTTGCTACACCCATATAAGGGTATTTCTTAATTCTTGATTTGGTAATTGGAAGCCATGAAAGGTATCTATCAGATTTGTTCAATGCAAAGTTTTTTTGTCTAGGCGGCAATCCTAATTCCGCTCTTCTTTTGGCTTCACCCATAATCATGAATTTTTATATATCAATCTTAAAAATTATGTTCTAAATCTGCGAGTTAATTTTTTTTTAAATAGTCCTTATTTAGAAGGATAAATTATTTAAAACTTATTTAGCCTTCTTTAGATATAGATTCTTTGTATTTGCCTGATCCGATGTAAATAACAAAATTAATATAGTTCCAATTAAAAATGAAAAAATCATTGTTAAACCAACAACTTCAACCATCTCACTTGGCAAATAATTTAGAAACATAATACATAGATCTCTTAATTTAAACTTAGCAATTGTATTTTTTATGTAAAGTAAATATTGCCTTAAATTTCTAAGAGCACTAGGTCAGACTTCATAATCTTTTTTTCTTTTTCACTATAAATCTTGTCTTAGTACATCACAATTTTCTTACTTAGCTATTCCTACTTTCTTAAGCAATTTCAAGTAAGGTAGGGCCCAATTACCAAAGGTAAAAGAGATCGTTGTATTTTTTGTATTTGGGGATAATGTTTTTGTACGAAAAGAAGCTAATTTTGAAAATTGTCTAATAGTCTCTGCTTCTAGATTATCCATATTCAACTTTTTTTGAAAGCTTCTGTCTTTCTTCTGTGGTAAATAATTTTCTATAAACCATAAGACTTGATCTAAATTTGATTTATTGGGTAATTTTTTAAATTGTTTATTTTTATTTTCAAACATCATTATTTTTCTTTTAATACCTAAATTAAATCTGCCATTTATATACTTAAACGCAATAGTAAAAGCATCAAAATTATGTTCTTTTAATAATCGATAATCAGAAAAATAAAATAATGTTTACTTTGTTTTTATAAAAATAAGAAAAGAGAGGGTTTAATCCCTCTCTTTATTAATCAGTTACAAATGAGAATTTAATTTTTTGAATCTTTTAATTCAATTTCTTTTTGTGTTTTCCTGATTCTTTCTTCAAAGATGGATCTTCTGTATGGAGTAACTTCTCCATTTTTTGTTGCCAAAATTTGGGCTTCGTAGAGCCTATTGGCTTTTTTGATTTTTTCCCTTAATTTTAAAAGGTTATTCATGATCTTTTGCAGTTAATGAGAATCCCGTTCCCTACTCCCATATCATGCGTCCAGAGATATAAACTTGGATGAACGTTTATGAACAATAACATCTACAAAACAATTCCGCGAGAGTAATTTTTACTAATTTTTTCAAAAAAATAAATATTGAATGAATTTGATAAATAAGCTTTTAATATTTTGTAAATTAGGATAGTAAAATTGTTTGCGACCCATCATTATTATCCTGAATCACTATTTTTTTATTGGGAAAAATATCTGATAATATTTTTTTCAAATTTGAATTATCTGAAGGGATTATATTACTCATATTTCTTGAATTAATTTTCCAATTTTCATCTACGAATAGTTCTTTATTAGCACTTTTTTTAGTCAAGACAGATGTCTTATTTATAATCTTAAGTAACTGATCGGAATCATAATCTTTAAATTCATTAGGACTATTTTTGAAATTTTCAATCATTATTTTGAAATCTAATATTTCTAAATCTTGCATGAGAAATTTCAAGAATACAAGGTATTAATTACCTAAAAATTTCTTTCAAAATAAAAAATTCGGATGCAATTTAACTATTTTTCTGTAGGAAATTTAATTCCAAAATAGCTAAAGAATAATATTTAAAAAGATTAATTAATCATTTACACCATTTATTTACTCGTTAATTTTCAAATAAGAGATTCAGGAAAAATGCCAAGAGTAATTAACAAAAAAATTAGGCTTTTGAGATGGTTAAACTCAGGCATGATATTACCATTTATCTTTATGGCTACATCCTCATCTATAATTCTTTATGGTATTTTATTTATCCTAATAAAATAGCTCTCTAATTTAAGCAGCTAAGTTTTCCTCAGATTTAGACTTAATCATTGCAGCTTTTTTTAATAAACTAACTACTTCTTTTCTTCCAACTGCATTATCAGCTTGACGCATTATTTCAGCATATTTTTTATTTTTTTTATTCATAAAAAATTTTAAGTTAACCCAAAATTACAACATCATAAGACAACGTCAATCGTAAATAAGTCTCATATATTATTTGTTTAATCAGTTATTGCAAAATTAAAATTTTATTTTATTATTCTTAAGTTTTTAGTTGATGATGCTAAAGAATCATAAATATCAAAAACCATAGAGAATTTATTATCAAAATTAAAAACCCTAATAATTAAGCAATTTTAAAGGATTTAAAAACAAAAAATAATCCTCCGATTAGTATCAATATTGCAGCTCCATAAAAAAGAAAAGGTATTATTGGATATTTATATAGAGTGGACCTAACTTTTTGTTGTATTGCTTTTTTATCGAGTTTAGGAAACTTTATTTCTTCAGTTTTTTCTCTAGGCGGAATACCTAAATTTTTTCTTCTCTTTGCTTCTCCCATTTTTAATAGTGAGGAATTCCCATACATTTTAAATAATTTTTATCAGCTAAATCTAAAATTTGATTCCATTCTTCACGAGATGTTTCCAAATCATTTTTAAAATCTTTTTCAAATTTAAAAATACATCTTTTTTCTATATTTTCTGGAGAATTATAATTTCTTAAAAAAGTTACACTCAAATACGATAATGATGAAAAAACTATAATTACTTTAGCAATTCTAAAAATATTCATATCTTAGTTGATATTTCCTCGAAACAAAATAAGTTACTTTTTGGTTTTATAATTAATCTATATAGAACAATTATCAAATGATTAATTCTGTAAATTTTAACAATTTGCCTATTCAGGATTTGGTTGTTTCCGGGTTAATAATCTTTATAATGTCGACAATAATTGCCAATATTTATGACCCATTATTAGGAATAACTTATGCATTCGGTAATATACTCACTCTTACTTTTTTAAGTTGGTTATACAAAGAAACTTGGAGTGATCCAAGGAAATAAATCTAATTCAGACAAAAGATAAATAAAAAACTACTTCTGTATTTTTAATTTAGAAGAATACTTTAAATTAACAATGTACGTTGCAAGAAGAGAAAGTATCAAAAAAAATAATAAGCTTTCCAAGGTAGATTGGGGCATAACCATGATTAGTACCAAAAAATATATATATCTTTAAAGAAACGAATTCTGAAAAAAAATCAACCCTTTCATTATTTTTATTCTCAAACTTATAAATTTAATTAGTCTTATAAAATCTCTGAGATTTAGATTGATATTAATTTAAAAAATATTTTTCTGCCCTCCTAAACGCTCTTATTGCACCTTTATAATCAAGACTTTTTAATTTTTCCTTACTTTTTTGTTCCAACATTTTTACTAATTTATTTCTCTTTATTTCATCAATTTTCAACTTATGATCGAATATAAGATCAAATTTTGAGGAATACAAACTAGATAATTCTTCTCTATATTTTTTAATAATTTTTTCATCACAAGATTTGGATTTTAATATTTCATTAGCCTTCATTTTGTCATTTATTGCCCCTTTAAAATTCCCTAGTTTAAATTTTCTTTCACTTGATCTCGTTAGCTTAATAATATTCCCCAATATCATTTCATTAGTATCTTCCATTTATTTATATGCCCCCTATATGGATAATATCAGAATAAATAAAAAACAACTTATTTTTTAATACTCAAATAATTAACCAATAACAAGTCCTTTTTCAAGAAGCAAATCGAAAACCTCCACACTTTTCGTTTTCCCAAATTTGGGGGACTTATGTAAATCTAATATTTCAGCAAGGCACATAATCCAATAAGTATCTTTTTTTAAATTAAGACCTTCGCAAATATGTGATGGGGCCGATTTAAAACAGCCAAATTCTGTTGATATATTAATGTTCATGATTTGAGTTTCAAGTTCCAGACTTAAGAGTTCTATTTCTTGCTCAGAAAGGGATGTCCCAAAAGAATATGATTCAATTAAAAGTTGATAATTCATCAAAAATTTTTTTTCAAGAAATCCAACGAGTTATTTTTGTACCCTCATAAATATGCCCTGAAGCCTCAACAATAGGTTTTGTTTCAGGATTCATAAAAATATCATATAAAGTGTTTTCTGGTCCTTGAAAAATTACGGTTGCTCTTTGAGGGTCATCTAATGATTTACCAATATAAAAAGTTTTAACACCCATTTCTTTAAACATTGTCTGCTGTTCTTTTGCATTCATATAGGCTTCATACTGTTCATAAGTATTACTTAACTTAAATTCTAGAATAGTTGTTTCAATAGTCATAAGAATAATAAAAGTTTTTTAATTCTAAATCTTCCTAAAAAATTTATCTTAAAAAATTAGTTTTTATTAAGCAAAGCATTAACTAATTTTTATTTATGAGTTATAAATCAACTATAAAAAACGATTTTTATTTTGGACTCAAAAATTTCTCAAAGAGAACAATGGACTAGTAAATTAGGATTCATTCTCGCAGCTGCTGGTAGTGCAGTAGGTCTAGGCAATCTTTGGGGTTTTGCTTACAGAGCCTCTCAAGGTGGAGGTGCTGCTTTTGTACTCTTATATATATTGATAGTTTTAATTGTATGTCTTCCAGTATTTGTTGCTGAAATGGCATTAGGTAGAAACGCAATGGCAAGCACATTACTTGCACCTGTAAAGCTGGCTGGAAAGAATTGGTATCCATTAGGAATTCTTTTTTTTATAGCCCCGCTGGGAATAGCATCATATTATTCAGTGATAATGGGATGGACAGCCGATACTTTGTTCCATTCTTTATTTTTTGGATTACCTAAGAATTTAACTGAAGCAGAAACCTTCTTTGGCTCGATTAGCAGTGGTAGCAGTGTTTTGTTGGGGCACCTGTTAAGTCTTGTACTTACAGCAATAATAGTTTCATCAGGTGTAAAAAAAGGAATCGAAAAGGTAACAAGATTCTTTATGCCTATACTTTTTATAATTCTTCTATTTCTAGCAATATGGGCTACTTCACTTTCAGGCGCATGGGAAGGATATAAGACATTTTTGTTTAAGTTCGACTTTGATGAATTAAGGAACCCTCAAACAATAAGAAATGCTTTTACACAAGCTTTCTTTTCTTTAAGTTTAGGAATTGGAGTTATGGTGACTTACGCTTCCTATTTAAATAAAAAGAGTAATCTTCCAAAACTAAGTGTTGGAGTCGCATCATTGGATACTTTGGTGGGTCTTATGGCTGGACTTATTACTTTTCCGATTGTTTTAACATTTGGTTTAAGTGATGCTATTTCTGAATCAACAGTTGGAGCATTATTTATATCAATTCCTACGGGTTTAGGTTCATATGGAGCGGTCGGGAGAATTGTAGCTGTTGCATTTTTTGCACTAGCTTATATTGCAGCCATAACTTCATCTGTTTCATTATTAGAGGTTCCAGTTTCCTCTTTAATGGATAAATTTGGCTTTAAAAGAGAAAAATCAGTTTGGTTGATAACTCTATTCCTTTTCTTAGCTGGCATTCCTTCTGCATTAAATTTAAATATTCTTGGAACAATTGATTCCATTTTTGGAGGAGTATTATTAATCTTTGGTGGATTCTTGGTTACTTTCTTTATGGGATGGGTAGTCCCTGGGAAGTTTAATGAAGAACTTAATGTTTCTAAAGTTGGAGCCAAAACAACAGGTTATTTGAAATTCATGACAAGATGGGTAGCGCCTCTAATTATTGGTTTCGGACTATTTATTAGCGTGTTTGATTTGCTGAAAGGCTGGGTAAGTTAGAAAATGTTTTACTGCGGAACCTTTTTTAAGTAAATATAAAATTTTAACTTCTATTTAATCTGAAAAGTATCGGCAGAAACCATCCCTGATAGAAAATATATAAGATATATCTAGGTGTTGAATTTAAAGAAATTACAACGCAATCAAGAATAAATTCCAAGTTTTATGTCAACCAAGTCTGATTCATTAAAAGAAAAGGTTACGGAAAATTTTTCTGAGTTTTCTCAACTTTCTGACTATTCTTTTTTGAATTCTCTTAAAGCAGATCCTCAATCAACAAAAGATGGAAATGATCATAAACCTCGTTCAGTATATTCAGGCCATTACGTACCAGTTGTTCCAACAGCGATTCCAGAATCAGAATATATTTCTCATAGCAAAAAACTTTTTAAAGAACTAGGACTAAGCTCAAATCTTACAAAAGACCAGAAATTTTGCAGTTTTTTCTCAGGTGATATTTCTGTTGCTGATTATCCAATGAGTCCTTTTGGTTGGGCAACAGGTTATGCATTATCAATTTACGGGACTGAATATACCCAACAATGTCCCTTTGGCACTGGCAATGGTTATGGCGATGGCAGAGCAATTTCTGTGTTTGAAGGTTTATTCAATGGGAAAAGAATGGAGATGCAACTTAAAGGAGGAGGTCAAACTCCCTACTGTCGTGGAGCAGATGGCAGGGCTGTCTTAAGGTCTAGTGTGCGAGAATTTCTTGCACAGGAATTAATGGATGCTTTGGGAATCCCTACCTCAAGATCGTTAACACTTTTTGTCTCACGTTCAGAAATAGTTAGAAGACCGTGGTATTCCAAAGGGTCCAGATATTTTGAACCTGATATCATGATTGATAATCAAGCGGCAATTACTACGAGAGTNGCTCCATCTTTTTTACGTGTAGGCCAGATTGAACTTTTTGCAAGACGAGTTCGTAATAATGCGCATGATGAGGCCCTCAATGAACTAAAGATGATAGTTCAACATCTAATTGATAGAAATTATAAAGATGAAATTGAATATGAGATTTCAATTGAAAGTAAAGTAATAAAACTGGCTTCTTTATACAGATCAAGACTTATATCACTTATAGCCAACTGGATGAGAGTTGGTTATTGCCAGGGTAATTTCAATAGTGATAATTGTGCTGCTGGAGGTTATACCTTGGATTATGGCCCCTTTGGATTCTGTGAATTATTTGATCCAAGATTTCAACCATGGACAGGTGGAGGTGAACATTTCTCATTTTTNAACCAACCTTCTGCTGCNGCAATCAACTTTAAAACATTCTGTTCCTCTCTTANTCCGTTACTTTCAGAAAACAAACAAGATCAAGAAAAGTTAGATCAAATCGAAAAGGAT
>FUFK010066830.1_pt1 | contig 11019 bp, 9 predicted proteins | sample 1021851 | NCBI WGS metagenome assembly FUFK01 (sample SAMEA51879418, study PRJEB19060) | metagenome
GCAAAGATGAATTGGATGCGCTTGTAGAGTTTTCATTATCCAAGCTAGGATCAATTACGACTTTAGTATGTAATGCTGGTGTAAATTCATTTTTTGGTTCCATGTCTGAAATAGATGATGAGTCATATGATAAGACCATGGATACTAATGTTAAGTCTAATCATTGGTTAATAAATATGGTCACACCTTCAATGAAAGAATCAGGAGGTGGGTCAATTATGATTACTTCTAGCATTGCAGCATTCCATGCCTCTGAAACTTTGGGTGCATATAGCATTTCAAAGCTTGCTGTGTTGGGTTTAGTGAGAAACTATGCCTCTGAATTAGGTCCTTCAAATATTAGAGTAAATGCAATTTGTCCAGGGCTTGTCAAAACAGATTTTTCAAAACTCTTATGGGAAAATCCAGATGCTGAAAAAGCTTCAAGCCAGAAGATGCCGCTCAGAAGGCTTGGTGAAGCTGATGATTTTAAAGGAGTTGCAGTTTTTCTTGCTTCTGATGAAAGCTCTTTTATGACTGGTCAGGCATTAACTATCTGTGGCGGCGCAAGCATGTGGTCGTGAAAAAGAGGCGCTTAATCTAAAAGTTTTGTGGCTTCGTTAAAATGTTTTCTGCATAAAACTCTGTATACATCATTACCACCAATTTGAACTTTTGATCCCTTAGTTACAACCTTTCCATTCTCATCAAGCCTTACAACCATAGTTGCTTTTTTACTGCACTCATTACAGACTGTTTTAAGCTCAATGAGATTATCTGCTAATGCTAAAAGAGACCCACTTCCTTCAAATAGCTCTCCTCTAAAATCTGTTCGTATGCCGTAACACATAATAGGAATATTTTTTTCATCACATATTCTGCAAAGCTGTTTAACTTGTTCAGATGTTAAGAACTGTGCTTCATCTACTAAAATGCAGGATACTCGCTTTTTATTTTCTTTATAAACATAGTCTATAAAATCAAATTTCTCATTAAATACGTAAGCAGGTTTTTTTAGACCAATCCTAGAGTGAATGAATGAATCATGTATTTTTGCATCAACTTCAGGTGTGAATAGTAAAACGTTAAGATCTCTCTCTTCATAGTTATGGCTAGACTGAAGTAGGGAAGTGGACTTACCCGCATTCATAGTGGAGTAGAAGTAATGAACCTTAGCCAAAATTTACTCTTCGTCGCGTTTAAAAAGATTTTTTAAACTAAATCCTTTTGGTCTTGCTTCAAGGAAAATGTAAAGAGCAAAAAAAACTAAACTTCCAACCAAGACATAGATTGCATCCATAGTTTGCTATTCTAATATTTAATTATTTCTACTACTAGAACTAAACTCTAAATACTATAACTAATCTGGAGAGATGGCTGAGTGGTTTAAAGCGCTGGTCTCGAAAATCAGTTGGCGTGAAAACGTCTCCAGGGTTCGAATCCCTGTCTCTCCGCCATTATTTATTAAGGGTTAATTCTTGGTTCGGTTCCAAGGCCTGCGCCATAGACAACAGCATTAAGCCATACACGATTTGTACCTAAAGTTGCGCCCCTAAAGTTTGGCTGCCCTGAAAATAAAATCAATTGACCCTTACCAATTCTCTCTCTTGTTAGGTAAGCTGAGTTTGCGATTCTTTGTGCTGCCTCAGGCCATAATAATCCACTCATTCTCACATTTAGCTCTTTACCAGGCGGAATATCAGACCAGTTAATAGTTGAATAGGTATTTGCTTTTGCAGAGTCTGAAAAAACACCAACTCGTATTGGCGCTTCAGAGCTATCATCTGACATTAAAACAGGATAGCTCCTGTAGAGGAGTGGTAGTGTGCTATTTGTTCCAAATGTAAGCCAGTGTTCTTGATCTGTTCTTCCTGACACAAAGGCACCTGATGGCATAAAGATTGATTGCCAGTCGTCTCTATATTCAAGTTGGGATGGAGGATATTTACCTTCACTTTGCTCCCAAGGATAAGCTGTGTCTAAGTCAACTTTATTACTATTTACGCTTTCTATATCTAATTCTTCATAAAGTGCACTCAATTCTCTTTGCAACGAAATATTATATTTTTCACTCTCTTCNAATGTATTTTGAAGAAGTTTTACTGAGCCAATACCNTGTTCAGAAGCTAGGGCANANGAACTAGCTGCATGAGCAATTAATGTTCCTCCTTGCTCCATCCAATCGCTTAATACCTTTTTCTCATACTCACCCATATCTCTGTAACCGCTAGGCAAGATAATAGTGTTATATCTTCTCAAGTCTGCGTAGTTAACAAGTGAAGCATCTATTTGACTATGTCTAATACCAAGATGATGATCTAGTGACCACCAACTAACACCAACATCATAAGAACTAAAACCTGATTGACTAAGAATTGCAATTTGTGGCCTTTCAAGTAAACGAAAATGTCGTCCGCCCCAATCCGGTAACTCTTCTGCACCAAAACCAGATTCAATCGATAATACAGAAATATCGAGTTCTGTGGCAATACTGTTTACTGTTTCAGATAAATCCTGATATTCTGGATTATCCATAGCAAGAACAGCGATACTCCCTCTTGATAAAGATTGTTTTGAAAGTAGTGCTTCTTTATCAATAATCCTGACTTCTACACCTTTTTCCATTAATCTTGCGGCAAAAGCNACTGAATTATCGTCAACTCCGTCAACTGCCCAAATAATAGCTTCTGGATTTGTTTTAATGGAAATGTTTTGTGGGCTCCATTCTTTTAAACCAACTTCAAGATTAGATGGAACTGTNACAGCTTCAAGCCCGTACATCATTGTTAAGTTGAATGCAGTAGTGTCATACATTATAGATGATCCATCTTTAAGATTTCTAAGTCTCTCTTCAGCTAAGACTGATTCTATAATGTCAGCATCAAACTCTAAGATAGCTGCAATTAACGGTGCTTCAGGTTGTAAATTTGGAATTATCATACTACCTGCAGGTATTACGTAATTTGCTTCAACATCTCCAGTTTGTTGTAGAACATTTCTTGCTCTTATTGCTCTTTCATTTGTATATATTTCAATATCTTGAGCTTTAAGTTTCTCTGCTAGAGTTTTTAGTCTGCTATGATTTTTTGTTGGTAAAATTACAAAACTCTGATTGGCATATTCGCTGTCTTCTGAAATATTATATTTTCTACCATCCCAAAAATCTTCGTACATAGCTTTAGTATGTTTTGCTAGGGTTTCTAGATTTGCTAATGTGCTTACATATTGATGATGAACGGATTCTTTATATGATTGAATAGTGCCTTCAGGTCTACGAACTCCATCCTCTGCCATTCTTGATTGCTCATATAAAATTCCCAAGCTGCCTCTGAATTGCACGTAAAAAGAATATCCAGGATANAGATCCTCATGCCATTCCCCAGTGTAAAATCTCCAATTTCTTTCATCGAAAGCTTCCGCTTGATCCTGTGCAAAAACATTTCCCCACTTAATTAGATCTCTATCAATATTTGAATTAATAGGTTCTCTTGGTGGGCCTGTCATGAAAGTATCTTGTGCACCCATTTCATGGCCATCAACTAAAATTTGTGGTCGCCACTTATTAATCAAAGGAACTCGTCCTTGAGTCTCAGGTTGTGTTAAATAAAACCAGTCACGATTTAAATCGAAGAAATAATGATTTGTTCTTGAGTAAGGCCAATCTCCAGTATGAAGTAATGACTGATCATCATAATTTGGCGCTGTTCCACGATATAGCTCCAATGATTTAGCAAATCTATCTCGGCCATCAGGATTCATCATTGGATCAACTATAACTATCATATTTTCAAGCAAATCAACTACCTCAGCATCTTCGCTAGCAATTAAGTGATAAATTATTCCGAGAGCGGCATCTGCTCCTGATGTTTCATTACCATGAATTGAATAAGCCATCCATGCTATTGCAGGTAAAGAAGCTATTAATTCCTTAGCTTCTGAATCCGTTGTATTTCTAGCATCAGCTAACTTGGATATATCCTGCTCAATTTCAGATAATCTATCTATATTAGATGGAGATGAGATGAAAACAGCAAAGAGAGGTCTGTTCTCATGAGTTCGTCCATATTCAATAACTTTAATACGATCACTTTGTTTTTGGTAAGCCCTAACTGCTTGAGAAATTTGAAGAGGNTTTGCAACTCTTTCTCCTAACCCAAAACCTAAGAAATCATCTGGATGTTGAATTCGTTCTGAATAATTTCCTTCAAGTATTTGATCTTTATAAAGATCTTTAGAGAAACTTGTAGGCTTGGTAAGTGGATCTGAAAAAAGATTNAACGAAAGTACAAGAAAAGATAAAAAGTAGTTTAATTTGTTCATGACATTAAGATTACATTAATTTAGTGATAAAAATTGCAATATATCGAATATATAACGGATATTGTTAATTTGTTCTCTAATTTGTCACAATCTTTTGCTTATTTTCTTGCATTTGCTTTATTTCCTTTGCACTATTGAGTATTAGGGGTCAAAAAGCATGGAGGGCGAAGTGAAAAAATTATTGATTTTATCAACTTTTATACTTTCTTCTGTATTTGTTGAAGCACAAGATTCAGCAGATGCACAGAATGTTGAAGAAGTTACAGTTGTTGGAAGTAGAAGTGAGGCTAGATCACCTCAAGATACCTTCTCACCTGTAGACGTTATTTCTGGTAGTGAATTCCAAAATAATGGTGATACAGATTTTGCTAATTTAATGAGAAATCTTGTTCCATCATTTAGCGTGAATGATCAACCAATAAGTGATGCGGCAAGCATTATGAGACCAGCTAACTTAAGAGGCATGTCTCCAGATCATACATTGCTGCTAGTTAATGGAAAAAGAAGACACAGAGGGAGTGTTTTAACATGGTTAGGAGCATACATTTCAGATGGTGCACAAGGACCTGATGTATCAGCAATACCAGCTTCTGCAATTAAATCTGTAGAGGTTCTAAGAGATGGGGCATCTGCTCAATATGGATCAGACGCTATTGCTGGAGTTATAAACTTTAACTTAAATGATAACTCTGAAGGTGGATTCCTCGAGTATCGTTACGGTCAATACGGAGAGGGTGATGGAGAACAAAGTTATCTTATGGGTAATTACGGATTACCTATGGGTGATGGTGGATTCTTTAATACAAGTTTTGAATATGGAAGCCAAGATGCAACAGTAAGGGCAGTGCAAAGGGACGATGCTGCAGGATTAATTGCTGATGGTTACCAAGGTGTTCCAGATCCAGCAATGCCATGGGGACGACCAATTGTTGACGATGATTTAAAAGCTTTCTTTAACTTTAGAGCACCTATGGGTGGCGGTGAATTTTATGGTCACGGAAACTACAACACTAAACATGTAGATGGAACTTTTTACTACAGAAACCCAACAAATAGAGGTGCTGTTTACAGCAATGATGGTGGGGAAACAATGCTTATTGGAGATCTTACTCCAAACGATGGACAAACATGTCCAACTGTTGCGTTCACAGGCTCAACACCAGATCCAGTAGCATGGGCAGCAGTCCAGGCAGATCCTAATTGTTTTAACTTCCAAGAACTAATTCCTGGAGGATTTACTCCAAGATTTGGTGCAGACGTAGAAGATAGATCGGTTCTTCTAGGTTTTGATGGAGAATTTGAGAATGGTATGACTTTTGACTTCAGTTATTACTATGGATATAACGAGGCAGATGAGTTTTTAAACAATTCAGTTAATGCTAGTTATGGTCCAAATACTCCAAGAGATTTTGATGTTGGTGCTGAACAGCAAGAAGAAAATAATTTAAATGCTGACTTTACTTACCAATACTCAGATACAATTTTCGTAGCTTTTGGTTACGAGCACAGAACAGAGGAATATTCACTTGTAGCAGGGCAGCCTGAATCATATTTAGACGGTGGGCTTGCAACACAAGGGTTTAGCTTATCTTCAAATGGTTACCCTGGATTCCCAGCAGCTGCAGCAGGTTCATGGCAAAGAGAAAATGATGCTGTCTATTTGGATTATGAAAATGACTTTTCAGATAATTTAAGATTAGGAGCAGCTTTAAGATTTGAGGATTATGATACTTTTGGAAATACAAGCAATTATAAGTTTGGATTCAATTACAAATTTTCAGATGAGCTAGGTGCAAGAGGTACATTCAGCACAGGATTTAAAGCGCCAACCCCTGGTCAGGCTAATGCGAGAAAAGTATCTACAGTCTTTGATTCTTCAGGAGACTTAGTTAACGAGGGTGTGATTCCTTCAACACTTCCACTTGCAGTTCTGTATGGAGGAAAAGTGCTTCAACCAGAAGAGGCAGAAAACATATCACTTGGCTTCTTTGGAAGTTGGGGAGAAGTTGATTTTACAGCAGACTTTTTCAGAATTGTTGTAGAGGATAGATTAGTTGTTTCTGCAAACTTTGCATTATCTGANGCAGACATTGCAGATCTTATTGCTCAAGGTGTTCCTGGAGCAGGAGATTTTCCTACATTTAGATATTTCACAAATGACTTTGATACTAAAACCAATGGTTTTGATTTAAATGCTTCATTTGAAACTGAAAACTATGGAGGAACAACTTATTGGAACGCAAGTTGGAGCCAAAATAAAGTAGAAATTACTGATGCTGGAGCAAATATTGATGCTTTAGCTGAACAGTCATTTAAAGGAGTTACCCCTGATGATAGAGGTAACTTCACAGCAAATCACTTCAACGGTAACTGGAGAGTTCTTGGTAGAGCAAGTTATTGGGGTGAGTGGTTTGATACATGGCAAAATGCTTACTTAGGTTCACCAGGTCAATTTGGTGCAACTTGGGTTTTTGACATGGAAGTTGCCTATGACATGGGTAACAGCTCTGTAATGATGGGTATAAACAATGTATTCGATAACGTTGGTGACAGTGTTACCAAAGTAAATGCGTGTCCATCAGGAGGTTCATGTGCAAACGTATTCGGCCTAACTGATGATATATATGGTGGTATTCTAGGACAAGTTTATAGTGAACTCGCTCCGATGGGTATTTCTGGACAATTTGTATATCTCAGATACAGATATAACTTTTAATAACTCCATGAAAGTTAAAAGGGCACTTCGGTGCCCTTTTTTTATTTAATTTCTTATATTTCTTCCAATTGTCACAATTCTTAGGTTAAATTAATAAATGAGAGTAATTCTCATCCAAAAATATCAAGGAGATAAAATGAGACTTTTATTAATATCTTTAATGAGTTTTTTCATTTCTGCAGATGATCATGATGAGCCTTCTTTTTCAGGCTTAGTTTCGTCTGAGAAATTTAAAATCGATGGTGGCATGGAATTAGTTGTTGAAAAGCGTTCTACTTGTGATGCTGGTAATACACCTAAACATTTTCATCCTGCTGCTGGAACTTTAGTGTATGTGCTTGATGGTTTATCACAATCTAAATCATCAGGAAAATGGAAAAAATATTCAAAGGGTGAATATTGGTTTGAGCCGTCTGATTGGGTTCACGGTGGTGATGATGACACACCTAATCTTGGAAATCAGTGTACTGACTTACTTGTAATAAGAGTGGTTGAAGAGGGCAAGGATCATACAGTCTTTGTTGATTAGGAGAAATGATGAAAATTATATTTTTTATTTTAACTTTGTTTAGTTTTAATATTTTTGCAGACGATCATGATGATGTATTGGCTGCAGTTGAAAAGTATTATGAAGCAAGAGAGGTAAGAGATTTTAAAACCATGGTTGCCCACGAGAGCAAAATGGGCGTATGTAGTACTAATTCAGATGGTAGTTTTCATAAAGCATGCTTGAAATCAAGTGCAGCTGATTATGAAAAGAATTATGCTGTAGGATTTAATAGCATTTTTTATCCAGAAGCAATAAAACTTACCAAAGATGCCTATGTTGTAAGATTTTATTACGAAGGTGTTGTTGGCGAGGACGACCAGCCATACAGAACAAGAGTAACCACTACTTGGATTAAAGAAAATGGAAAATGGGTAATGAGAACACAACATTACTCTTCAGCAAGTTTTGGTGGCGTTCACCAAACAGTAAGAAGTGATTTTGAGGAGGAATAATGATTAGATTATTTTTAACACTTTGTTTTATTTACTCAGCTCACGTTTTTTCTCAGGAATCTGAATATAAATATGTTCCTGAAAGAAATACAGCAGAGTATTATTTTGGTTCTTTTAATAAAGGAAAGGACATTTCGGATGTAGCAAAATGGTATGGCGAATTTGCTAAATGGGCAGAAACCCAAGGTGGTGTATATGACTCTATGACTGTTGCACTTTTGCAACCTTACTACCATAGAGACCTTGCTAGCCATGATTTTATGTGGGTAAGTACTTGGCCAGACAGTGCTTCTCAATTTAAAGGTCTTGAAGTTTGGACAAAAGATCCCAAAGCAAANGCCTTATTTGCNAAANTACCTGCAAANAATTCTCAAGTTGTTTCNACTGTTCAGTGGGCAATATCGCAACCACGTTCAACTGANGCAGGTAATTTCATTCTTGCACAGTATAACTCTTGCAAACTGAATGAAGGAACAAGTCTAAGAACTTACTATGATGCGTATGTAGACTTTGCAAAAATGGCACAAGAAAATGGTGATGTTCAAGGAAGAAAACTTATCATTCCTGGTCCTGGCTATGATGGTGATGCAGATTTTATACGACTTGTTTATACTTCTGCAGTTTCTGAAAGAGGTGAGGGCATCGAGTTTTGGAGATCTGAATTACGTGACACAGACGAAAGAAGAGCCTTAGTTGGAATGGCTGATTGTGGAAATGGATCAATTTATGTTGGACCTGTTCTAAGAAGCCCTAACTAAAAAAATACATTTTTTAAAGAGCCAGTTTACTGGCTCTTTTTTTTTGTACCCCCAGCAGNATCCTGATATCAAATCAATGAGAGNCCCATTACAATGAGGCACACTAATGAACCAAGCCAAGCAAGTGTTCTCACATAAGCAATACCTAACAAATAGCACAGACCGTGTATGACTCTTAGAATTAGCCAATAAAAAGCTGGCTCTGAAATATCTTTAGCCTCAATAATTGATAATAAACAGAATACTAAATAGATAGGTAATGTTTCCAAAATATTTGCACCTGCTCGTCTTGCTCTTTTTAATAAAACTGAATCATCTAAACTTTCATCTCTGTTAGACATTTGCCAGTTGAGATTTTTTACATTTATTAAAAAGGGGATCACCCAAAATTGAATTACCGCAAGAGCACTTGCAAGAACTATATATGTAGCCATGTTTCCTCCTATACTTAAAATAAATTATATTATTAAAATATGGTTCTTAAAATATCACTTCCCATTTTAACTTTTTTAATAGCGTTTCTTGGTGGTTTATCAAATAGCTTTACTGATTGGTCATGGTACGAAAGTTTAGAGCAATCAAGTTTAAGACCTCCAAATTATATTTTTGGTATTGTTTGGCCAATTCTATACACTCTTATGGCTGTAGTGAGCTTTCTTCAAGCTAAATTAATCTATAAGGTTTACGTTGTTCAACTGATTTTAAATGGTGCATGGAGCTGGATTTTCTTTGCACACCAAGCCTTAACTCTTGCTCTTTTCGATATTATTATTTTGATAATTTTGAATGTAATTATTCTGCATAAGTTATGGACAAATAATTCATATGTAAGCTTTTTCTTATACCTTCCTTATGTTCTTTGGATTAGTTTTGCGTCTTACTTAAATGCAAATATTGTTTTTTTAAATTAGTTTAAAGATTTAATTAAAGTTTTAATATTTTCTAATAAATTAGGATTTCCTTTGAAACTCTTAAGCTGCTCATCTGGCATATTCCATTCATTACAGGACTTTGTGAAATAGTTGGATTCGATTTTAACCCAACTAGAGTCTTCAAGTGATCCAACTTTTAAGAAAAGAAAGTTAGGCAGCTCTTTCAAATAGCTAAATATCCCTGAACCACAATTTGAACAAAAACCTCTATTAACTGTTGAGCCCATCGAACCTTTTGTGCCATAAAATTTTGGTTCACCATTTAAATTAAAATTACTTTTTTTAATAACTAGAATTGATGCTTTTCCTGCACCTGTAGACCTTTGGCAATCTTCACAATGACAATGAAATGAATTAATTATCTTTTTATTATCGAAACTGTAGTTTATTTGCTTACAAGAGCAATGGCCTTTTTGAATCAATTTCTATAATCTAATGGAGGGCTGCGATCTCCCAATAAAGCTTGATATTGATGGTCTCCGACTTTCATCATTAATTCTTTTTTGGCCTCATCTATAATTTTAGGATTCTTAAACAGCGCTACTGCGGTATTCCCTAAAACCTTTGCGGCTAAATTAGTACCTTTAGTGCCAATGGACATGCCTCCCGCAGAAACTGCTTGCCAAGAGTGAGCTGATGTTCCAGGTACCCATGTGGCTACTCTTGCTCCTGAAGTAGGCACTAACCACGATATATCACCTACATCTGTTGAACCCTTGCTCTGTTGNAAAACAAGAGGTTTAATTTCTTCTTGATCACCAATTTTTGCTCGNGGATTAATTAANGTTTTGTAGATTTTCTTAGCAAATTCTTCTTCCTCTTTTGTATATGAAATACCTCCCAGCTTAAGCATTTCATTATTTACTACTTCAGAAAGTGTTCTATTTGGCATTAAAGGATAATTTCCATGCATTACCTCGAAAGTCATTTGTGTTTCAGTACCTTGTGAGGCTCCTTCAGCAGCTTTTACAACTCTATTGAAAAGATCTCGTACNCCATCAACATTTGGATGTCGCACATAATAATAGACTTCTGCTTCTTCAGGCACTACATTTGGTGCTAAACCCCCTTTAGTAATTACATAATGAATCCTTGCCTCTTCATCCATATGCTCTCTAAGCATGTTCACCATCATATTCATGGCTTCGACTCCATCTAATGCTGATCTCCCATTTTGTGGGGCTCCAGCTGCATGTGATGAAATACCTTTAAATTTAAATTTTGCTGATTTATTTCCGTTGCTAGCACTAAAATGGGCTCTATTTTGAGTATCAGGATGCCAATGCAAAACAGTATCTACGTCTTTAAATTC
>FUFK010053299.1_pt1 | contig 11018 bp, 9 predicted proteins | sample 1021851 | NCBI WGS metagenome assembly FUFK01 (sample SAMEA51879418, study PRJEB19060) | metagenome
AGCGAGGTCCGAAGAGGATGTCGCGACACCAATGCTGGTCAGGGAAAGTACGGCAGGCACCGTCATCACGGCACCTAGCGTGCCATGATCAGCGCCACCGCGGCCGTGTCAGCNGCACCAAGAAGGCTTCCCAGTCCGGCAAAGAACAGAAGAACCACGGCAAGGCTGGCCCCGAGAACCATGCGGTTNGCAACCGNGATACCGGCATCGAGCGGCGTGTCGGTGTCATCGAAATACATCAGCCGGATGATCCGCAGATAGTAGAAGGCTCCGACAACCGACGTGACCACGCCAANGACGGCGAGCGGCACAAGNCCGGCCTCGACAGCGGCGAGGAAGACGTACCATTTGCCGAAAAACCCGGCCAGCGGCGGAATGCCTGCCATCGAGAACATCATGATCAGCAGGCCGACGGCCAGCGCCGGATGAGTCCGCGACAGGCCTTTCAGATCGACAATCTTCGTCGCCTCGGCGCCGTCACGCCGCATCAGCAGGATGATCGCGAAGGTGCCCGCCCCCATGAAGACATAGCCCGTCATATAGATCATCACGCCGGTGGCACCGGCAACACTTCCCGCAGCAAGACCTGCCGTCGCATAGCCCATATGCGCGATCGAGGAATAGGCCATCATCCGCTTGATATCGGTCTGCATGATCGCGCCGAGCGCGCCGATCACCATCGAGGCGACGGACAGCGCGACAAGCACCTGCTGCCACTGGTCGGCAATGCCGCCAAAGGCGCCATAGGTCAGGCGCATCAGAAGCGAGATGGCGGCCACCTTTGGTGCGATGGCGAACAGCGCCGTCACCAGTGTCGGCGATCCCTCATACACATCCGGCGTCCACATATGGAACGGCGCGGCGGAAATCTTGAAGGCAAGGCCGCAGATCATGAACACCATGCCGATGATGAAGACCGGCGGCAGGTCCTGGCCGGCAAGCGCAAGCGCGATGCCGTCNAAATNGGTGGTGCCGGCGANGCCATAGACAAGCGAGGCGCCATAGAGNAGCAGGCCCGACGACAGCGCGCCGAGAAGGAAATATTTCAGCCCNGCCTCGGAAGAGCGGAGCGAGCTCGTGCGCATCGCCGCGACGACATAGAGCGGNAGCGACTGCAGCTCGACACCCATATAGAGCGCCATCAGGTTGTCGGCCGAGATCATCAGCATCATGCCGACAAGCGCCAGCAGGATCAGAAGGCTGTATTCCGGCTTGTTGATGTCATCGTCGCCACTGGTGCGGATCGACATGGCAAGCGCGGCGAAAGTGCCGAGAAGCACCAGCGCCTTCATGAAACCGGCGAAGGAATCGGCCGAGAACATGCCGCCGAACGCAGAGGTGATCACCTGATCGCTGTTGATGACCAGCAGCAACGCAATGACGATCCCGGCCATGGCCAGCTGCGTGACACGGCGGGCGTTTGCCGCCGTCTCGCCGCCATAGGCCGCGACAAGCACCAGGACGAGGGCCACCGCCGCAAGGAAAATCTCCGGCAGTGCCGGCATGATATCGGCCATCTGGAATACAAACATGACCTATCTCCCCGCGATCACGAAGGCGCCGCCGGCGGCGACACTGTCAAGAACGACCTGAATGCTCTCGGCCATCACGTCCAGAAGCGAGGCAGGATAGACACCGAACCACAACACCAGAACCGTCAGCGGCACAAAGATCAGCACCTCGCGGCGGCCGATCGGCTCCATGGCCTCGACCTCGGCACTGACAATCTTGCCGAACATGACCCGGCGATAAAGCCACAGCATGTATGTGGCCCCAAGAACAAGGCCTGTCGCGGTGAACAGCGCCACCCAGCTGCTGGCCTTCCACGCGCCGACAAGCACAAGCATCTCGCCGACAAACCCGCTGGTGCCGGGAAGCCCGACCGAGGCCAGCATCATGAACATGAAGAACACGGCATAGCGGGGCATCACCGCGGCGACACCGCCATAGGCGCTGATCTCGCGCGTGTGCAGCCGGTCATAGACAACGCCGACACAGAAGAACAGCGCCGCCGAAACAAGCCCGTGGCTGATCATCTGGAACATCGCCCCGGCCACGCCCTGTTCGGTCAGGGTGAAGATGCCGATGGTCACGAAACCCATATGCGCGACCGATGAATAGGCAATCAGCTTCTTCATGTCGGACTGCGCCAGCGCCACAAGCGAGGTGTAGATCACGGCAACGATGGACAGGGCGAAGATCAGCGGCGCAAAGAATTCAGAGGCCAGCGGGAACATCGGCAGCGAGAACCGGATGAAGCCGTAACCACCCATCTTCAGCAGCACGCCGGCGAGGATCATCGAGCCGGCGGTGGGCGCCTCGACATGCGCGTCAGGAAGCCATGTATGGACAGGCCACATCGGCACCTTCACCGCGAATGACGCAAGGAAACCGAGGAACAGCCAAGTCTGCATCGTCGCGGCGAAGCCGTGCGCCGTCAGCATCGGAATGTCGGTGGTGCCGGCATCGATATACATCGCCAGCATGCAGACCAGCATCAGNACCGANCCNAGNAGNGTGTANAGGAANAACTTGAACGCCGCATAGACACGCCGCTTGCCGCCCCAAACACCGATGATGATGAACATCGGGATCAGCACACCCTCGAAGAACAGATAGAACATCAGCATGTCGAGCGAGGCGAACATGCCGACCATCATCGTCTCGAGGACAAGGAAGGCGATCATATATTCGCGCACCCGGTGGGTGATGGCCTTCCAGCTGGCGAGAATGGCCAGCGGCGACAGGAAGGTCGACAGCAGGATGAAGGGCATCGAGATGCCGTCCACGCCAAGGTGATAGCTGATGCCGGACCCGGGAAGCCATTCGGCGCGTTCTTCAAACTGGTAGCCGATGGCCTGGGAATCGAAATTCAGCACCAGAGCCAGCGAGATCACAAAGGTGAAGCCGCTGACCCACAGCGCCACATTGCGCGCGTTGCGGGCAACCACCTCTTCGTCCCCGCGGATCATCAGCAGGAAGGCGACACCGATCATCGGCAGGAAGGTAGTGATGGTCAGGATTGGCCAGTTCGAGATCATCGCCTAAATCCCTCCGAAACGAAGATAGTACCAGGTCACCAGCACAACCACGCCAATCAGCATGGCGAAGGCATAGTGGAAGACGAAGCCCGACTGCAGCCGCGAGGCGGCGGCAGAGACGCGGACCACGAGGCCCGAGAGCCCGTCGGGCCCGAACCCGTCGATGGTGTCGCGGTCGCCGCGCTGCCACAGGAAGGCGCCGATCCGCACCGCAGGCCGCACGAAGATGATGTCGTACAGCTCGTCGAAGTACCATTTGTTGAAGAAGAAGGCGTGAACCGGGCTGAGCGCGCGGGCGGTCTTGGCCGGAATGCCCGTCCAGACCGCGTAGCACAGCACCGCGAGCAACACGCCCGACGCCGCCAGCACGATCGGAAGCAGCTTCACCCACTTCGGCACGTGATGCGCGTTCTCCATGGCGGTGTGCTCGGGCAGGATCAGGATCGAGTCACCCCAGAACCGCGCCATGTCATGGCCGACAAACAGCTCGTAGCCGAGCCAGCCCGAGAAGATCGCGCCGACCGACAGCACGAACAGCGGAATGGTCATCACAAGCGGCGATTCATGGACATGCGACATCACCTCGGCAGAGGCGCGCGGCTTGCCGTGGAACGCCATGATCAGCAGCCGCCAGCTGTAGAACGCCGTCAGGAACGCCGCCGCACAGCCAAGCCAGAAGGCCAGGTTGCCGACAGGCGTATGCGCGGCGAACGCCGCCTCGAGAATCATGTCCTTGGAATAGAAGCCGGCGAAGAAAGGGAAGCCTGCCAGCGCCANCGAGCCGATCCACATCATCGCATAGGTGAACGGGATCTTCTTCCAGATGCCGCCCATGTTGCGAAGGTCCTGCTCGTCCGACAGCGCGTGGATCACCGATCCCGCACCAAGGAACAGCAGCGCCTTGAAGAAAGCGTGTGTCGTCAGGTGGAACATCGCCGCCGGATAGGCCGACACGCCGGCCGCAAAGAACATGTAGCCAAGCTGCGAGCAGGTCGAATAGGCGATCACCCGCTTGATATCGAACTGGGTGAAGCCGACCGTTGCCGCAAAGATCGCTGTCATCGCGCCGACCACCGTGATGATGTCCAGCGACAGCGGCGCATATTCCAGCATCGGCGATAGGCGGCAGATCATGAAGACACCGGCCGTGACCATCGTCGCCGCATGGATCAGGGCGGACACGGGTGTCGGCCCCTCCATCGCGTCGGGAAGCCAGGTGTGCAGGCCAAGCTGGGCCGACTTGCCCATCGCGCCGATGAACAGCAGGATGCCGGCGACTTCCAGCGCCGGCATCGCGGTGCCAAGGAAGTTGATATCCGTGCNGGCGGCGNTCGCCGAATTGGCGAAGATCACATCGAACTCGATNGAGCCGAAAATCTGGTAGACCGCAAGAATGCCGAGCGCGAAGCCGAAATCACCCACACGGTTGACCACAAAGGCCTTCATCGCGGCGGTATGGGCGCTGTCCTTCTTGTACCAGAANCCGATCAGCAGATAGGAGGCCACGCCNACCCCTTCCCAGCCGAAAAACAGCTGGACAAGGTTGTCCGCCGTCACCAGCATCAGCATGGCGAAGGTGAACAGGCTGAGATAGGCCATGAAGCGCGCGCGCGACTTGTCGTGCGACATGTAGCCGACGGAATAGAGATGCACCATCGAGGACACGCCGGTCACGACAATCAGCATNACCACGGTNAGCGTATCGAACCGCAGCCGCCACATCGCCTNGAAATCACCGGAGACGATCCAGCGGGCTAGATCGACGGTGATCGGCCGCCCGCCAATGCCGACCTGAGCAAAGGCGACAATCGAGAACAGCAGCGACAGCAGCAGGAAGGACACCGTCACCAGCTCTGCCGCGCGATCGCGGTTGCCGAGGCTCAGCCAGCCGGCGATCAGCGCGCCGAACAGCGGCAGGAAGACAATAGACGCATACATCCCGGGTCAGCCTTTCATCATGTTCACATCCTCGACCGCAATCGATCCGCGGTTGCGGAAGAAGACGACGAGAATGGCAAGGCCGATGGCGGCCTCGGCGGCGGCGACAGTCAGGATGAAGAGCGAGAAGATCTGGCCCTCTAGATCGCCGTTATAGGCCGAGAAGGCCACCATGTTGATGTTGACCGATAGCAGCATCAGCTCGATCGACATCAGGATGGTGATCACGTTCTTCCGGTTCAGGAAGATGCCGAACGCGCCNAGCGCAAACAGCACCGCCGAAACGGCGAGATAATGACTGAGTGAAAGTTCAAGCATGCCCTACCCCTCACGCTTGCTTGGCTGGACCGTGTGGACGGTCCGTGCGGCGGCACCGACCGGCACCTCGACGACCTCGACAGATTCGGCGCGGCTGCGCGCGTTCTGCTCNGCAATCACCTGGCGGCGAACGCCCGGGCGCTTGCGCATGGTCAGCGAAATGGCGCCGATCATGGCCACCAGCAGGATCAGTCCGGCCACCTGGAACAGGTACATGTATTTGGTATAGAGCACATTGCCCAGCGCACGGGTGTTGCTGATCTCGGGCATCGCCGGCAGCGACGCGCCCTTGAAGGCATCGCCATAGATCGCCGCGACCAGCTCGAAGACAAGGATGCCGCCGACAACAAGGCCNAGCGGCAGGTATTTCTGNAAGCCCGCCCGCATCTCGGCAAAGTTGATGTCCAGCATCATCACCACGAACAGGAACAGCACCGCCACCGCGCCGACATAGACGACGACAAGCAGCATGGCGATGAATTCCGCCCCGATCAGGACGAACAGCCCGGCCGCGTTGAAGAAGGCCAGGATCAGGAACAGCACCGAGAAAACCGGGTTGCGCGAGACCACGACCATCAGGCCGGCCCCGAGCATCACTGCCGAAAACATATAGAAGAACAGCGCCTCGATCATTGGCCTGCCTTCCCCGTGAAACTAGTCACACCCATGTCCCCCTTCAGATTCGGATGCCGTCAGCGCCAGCGCGCGTCGGCGGCAAGGTTGCGGGCGATTTCCGTCTCCCAGCGATCACCGTTCGCCAGGAGCTTGTNCTTGTCGTAATAGAGCTCCTCACGGGTTTCNGTGGCGAACTCGAAATTCGGTCCCTCGACGATGGCATCCACCGGGCAGGCTTCCTGACAAAAGCCGCAATAGATGCATTTCGTCATGTCGATATCGTAGCGCGTCGTGCGGCGGCTGCCGTCATCGCGCGGCTCGGCCTCGATGGTGATGGCCTGCGCCGGGCACACGGCCTCGCACAGCTTGCAGGCAATGCAGCGCTCCTCGCCGTTCGGATAGCGGCGCAGCGCATGCTCGCCCCGGAAGCGCGGCGACAGGCTGCCCTTCTCGTAGGGATAGTTAATGGTGACCTTCGGCTTGAAGAAGTACTTCAGCGTCAGGAACAGGCCCTTGCCAAGCTCGAGAAGCAGGAAGGAGCGGAGAGAATTGATCATGGCACCCATCTGGCCCTCCCTTAGCCTGCCATCACGGCCGGCAGGTTGCCGGTGTAGAGCAGGAAGCCTGAAGTCAGAACNACCCAGAGCAGCGAGAACGGAAGGAAAATCTTCCAGCCAAGCCGCATCAGCTGGTCATAGCGGTAGCGCGGCGTGGTCGCCCGCACCCACAGGAAGACGAACAGCAGCAGCATCACCTTGANAATGAACCAGACCGGTCCCGGCACGATGTTCAGCGGCCAGATGTCGAACGGCGGCAGCCAGCCGCCGAGGAACAGCACCGTGGTCATGCCGCTCATCAGAATCATGTTGGCGTATTCGCCAAGGAAGAAGAGCGCGAAGCTCATCGAGGAATATTCGACGAAGTAACCGGCCACCAGTTCGGATTCGCCCTCGGGAAGGTCGAACGGCGCGCGGTTTGTCTCGGCCAGCGTCGAGATGAAAAAGACGAAGAACATNGGCAGCAGCGGCAGCGCGAACCAGACATNCCGCTGCGCCTCGACAATGGCGCTCAGGTTCAGTGAACCGACACAGATCAGTACGTTGATGATGACGAGGCCCATCGACACTTCGTAGGACACCATCTGCGCTGCCGAGCGAAGCGCACCGAGGAAGGCGTATTTCGAGTTGCTGGCCCAGCCTGCCATGATCACGCCATAGACGCCGAGCGAGGAAATCGCGAACAGATACAGGATGCCGACATTGATGTCGGCGATCACGAGCCCCTCGCCGAACGGGATTACCGCCCAGGCGACAAGCGCCAGGATGAAGGTCAGCATCGGCGCGAGGATGAACACNGCCTTGTTGGCGCCNGCCGGAAGGATGGTTTCCTTGACCATCAGTTTCAGCGCGTCGGCAAATGGCTGGAACATGCCGAAAGGCCCGACGACATTCGGGCCCTTGCGAAGCTGCATAAAGCCGATGACGCGGCGCTCCGCCAGGGTCAGATAGGCCACCGCGATCAGGAGCGGGCCGACGACAAGCATGATCTTGCCGACGGTCAGCGCCAGTTCGACGACGTAGCTGTTGGTGATCAGATCCATCGTGCTACTCCGCTGCGTCGCGCGCGGCATCCGCCTGCAACGCCATCAGGCACTGGCCCATCGTCTCCGACGCGCGGCTGACGGGACAGGTCATGTAGAAAGTCTCTTTGGCGGTGGCGACCGGTGCCGACGCAATCTTGGTCTTGCTGCCGAACTTGGCCCAGCGTGCCGCTTTAACCTCGTCCTGCTCGGCGAAATGCGGTGCCAGCTCGAACATCTCCTCGCGCAGCTCGGCCAGCGAGTCGAAGCCGAGATTGATCCCCATATGGCCGGCAAGCGCGCGGATGATNGTCCAGTCCTCNCGTGCCTCNCCCGGCGGGAAGNCCGCGCGGGCNGCATNTTGCACNCGCCCCTCGGTATTCAGATAGATGCCGTCCTTCTCGGTATAGGCGGCACCCGGCAGGATGACGTCGGCGACATGCGCGCCGGCATCGCCGTGATGCCCCTGATAAACGGTAAAGGTCTTTTCGAACCGCGCAGCGTCGATCTCGTCGGCGGCCTGAAGCCAGACCAGATCCAGCTTGCCGGCATCGGCGGCCTTGTACATCGCCGCGACATCCAGCCCGCCGCGCCCCGGCGTCAGGCCAAGGTCCAGCCCGGCCACGCGCGCAGCCGCTGTATGAAGCACGTTGAAGCCGTTCCAGTCGCCATTGACGACACCGTAAGCCTCGGCGATCTCGCGCGCCTGTCCCAGCATGGCAGCACCGTCGGCGCGCGCCAGCGCACCCATGCCGATGATGATCATCGGCTTCTTCGCACGCTTCAGCTTCGCCGCNAATTTCGANTTGCCGTCGAGGATNGCGGCAANTGTNGCCGCATCATCGCCAAGCTGTTCGGCGTCATAGGTCAGGTCCATCTCGGGCCCGACGATGCCGACAGGCATGCGTGTGGCCAGCCAGTTGCGCCGGATGCGCGCGTTCAGCACAGCCGCCTCGATCCGCGGGTTGCTGCCGATGATCAGCAGCGCATCCGCCTCGTCGATGCCGGCAATGGTCGAATTGAANAGATAGCCGGCACGCACGCCGCCGATCTTCGCACCGTCCTGACGGCAGTCGATGCTGGCGCTTCCCAGCTTGTCGAACAGGGTCTTCAGGGCAAACATGGATTCGGCGTCGCACTGGTCGCCGNTGATGGCGGCAACNGCATTNGGNTTGGCCTTCTTCAGCTTTGCCGCAATNGNNGCGAAAGCCTCGTCCCAGNTTGCCGGCGCGAGCTTNCCNTCNCGACCNCGGANGAACGGNCGNTCCAGACGCTGGCGGCGCAGCCCGTCGACGGCATAGCGGGTCTTATCGGAAATCCACTCCTCGTTGACGTCCTCGTTCAGGCGCGGCAGCACGCGCATNACCTGCGAGCCGCGCGCATCGACGCGAATGTTGCTGCCGACGGCATCCATGACATCGACGGATTCCGTCTTGTTCAGCTCCCACGGGCGGGCGGTAAAGGCATAGGGCTTGGAAGTCAGCGCCCCCACCGGGCACAGGTCGATCACATTGGCCGACAGCTCCGAAGCCAGTGTCTTTTCCAGATAGGTGGTGATTTCCATGTTCTCGCCGCGGCCGATGGCGCCAAGCTCGGGCACGCCGGCCACCTCGGTGGCGAAGCGGACACACCGTGTGCAATGGATGCAGCGGGTCATGGTGGTGCTGATCAGCGGGCCCATATGCTTGTCTTCGACGGCGCGCTTGTTTTCTTCATAGCGCGAGCTGTCAAAGCCATAGCCCATGGCCTGGTCCTGAAGGTCGCATTCGCCGCCCTGGTCGCAGATCGGACAGTCCAGCGGGTGGTTGATCAGCAGGAATTCCATTACGCCTTCGCGCGCTTTCTTCACGCGGTCGGTGTCNGTGCGGATCANCATGCCCTCGCCCGCCGGCATCGCGCAGGACGCGACCGGCTTCGGCGCACGCTCCATATCGACGAGGCACATGCGGCAATTGCCAGCGATCGAAAGCCTGTCGTGATAGCAAAAGCGCGGAACCTCGACCCCGGCCTCCTCACAGGCGTGAAGGACGGTGGAGCCGTCCTCTACCTCGACCTCGATGCCGTTCACTGTCAGCTTTGGCATGGTCCTGTCCCCCTACTCGGCCGCTTCGACCGCCGCCGCGGCNCGATGCGCCGTGATCCGGCGCTCGATTTCNGGGCGGAAATGCTTGATCAGGCCCTGGATCGGCCAGGCTGCCGCGTCACCGAGCGCACAGATGGTGTGTCCCTCGACCTGGCGCGTCACCTGCTCCAGCGTGTCGATTTCATGAATTTCGGCATCGCCGCGGACAAGCCGCTCCATCATCCGCCACATCCAGCCGGTGCCCTCGCGGCACGGCGTGCACTGGCCACAGCTCTCATGCTTGTAGAAATAGGACAGGCGCGAAATGGCCTTCACCACGTCGGTGCTCTTGTCCATTACGATCACGCCTGCNGTACCAAGGCCGGTTCCAGCCTCTTTCAGCGCGTCGAAATCCATGGTGATGGTGTTGCAGACAGCCTGCGGCATCAACGGGGTCGAGGACCCGCCCGGGATCACCGCCAGCAGGTTATCCCAGCCGCCGCGCACGCCGCCGGCATGTTTCTCNATCAGCTCGCGAAGNGGAATGCCCATTTCCTCTTCGACATTGCAGGGATTGTTCACATGGCCGGAGATGCAGAACAGCTTGGTGCCTGTGTTGCCGTCCTTGCCTAGACCGGCGAACCAGTCGGCGCCGCGGCGCAGGATCGTCGGCACGACGGCAATGGATTCGACATTGTTGACCGTGGTCGGGCAGCCATAGAGGCCGGCACCCGCCGGGAACGGCGGCTTCAGGCGCGGCTGGCCCTTCTTGCCTTCCAGCGATTCGATCAGCGCGGTTTCCTCGCCGCAGATATAGGCGCCGGCCCCGCGATGCAGGTAGATGTCGAACTTCCAGCCGGATTTGGCGGCATTGTCGCCGAGAAGACCNGCGGCATAGGCCTCGTCGATGGCGGCCTGAAGGCGGCGCGCCTCGTTCACNAACTCGCCACGGATATAGATATAGGCGGCATGCGCNCGCATCGCGAAACCGGCNAGAANACAGCCTTCCAGCAGCTTGTGCGGCTCGTTCCGGATGATGTCGCGATCCTTGCATGTGCCGGGTTCGGACTCATCGGCGTTGACCACCAGATAATGCGGNCGGGCGCCGACTTCCTTNGGCATGAAGGACCATTTCAGGCCGGTCGGGAAACCCGCACCGCCCCGGCCGCGGAGGCCTGACGCCTTCACCCGCTCGACGATCTCGTTATGGCCCAGCTTGATCAGCTTTGCCGTGCCGTCCCAGTCCCCGCGGGCCTTTGCGCCCTTCAGGCCGGAATCCATCCAGCCGTAGAGATTGGTAAAAATGCGATCTTCGTCTTTCAGCATTTGCCTCTCCCTATTCCGCCGGCTTCAGCGCCGCAAGGCTTGTCGCGCCGGACGCGGATTCAGACCCGGAACGGCCGGTCACGGACCCGACCGGCAGCGGCTCGTCGGCCTCGAGCGAGTCGAGAAGCGCGCCGGTGCT
>FUFK010051227.1_pt1 | contig 11015 bp, 21 predicted proteins | sample 1021851 | NCBI WGS metagenome assembly FUFK01 (sample SAMEA51879418, study PRJEB19060) | metagenome
TTCTACAACTTACGAAGCAAAACAGTTTGACGGACGTGGTGAGTGCCTGGATTACATCTGGGACAACAAAGCAGACCTGGTTGAAGAGCTGTTTAGGATACATGGCATCCATGCAGATGGACGTCGACTCAAGACATGGGGCTTCTATTGCGAAGCAAAAAGAATTAACGTCGACGAAGTGTGATATTTTTGCAACACCTACCAACCCGTACTATAGTGGAGATTTGACCCCCCAAGTAAAAAAATTTTTTCTTTCTAGAAAAAGAGGCGGTAACGGTAAATTTTTAACTAAATGTATGAATTTATTAGATAATCAGTCTACCACGACGATTTTTTACGCGGTAGATGGCGGTAGAGTAGGTCAATTTTTGGCAGTTTTTGTGCACTTGGCGTGCGAGGCAATTTTTTGTTTTTATTTTTTACGCGGTAGACCCAAATCCCCACTAATAGTATAAATAGATATGTCAAAGAAAGAAAGTAAGAAAATAACAGATTCTATGATTGTCCCGGCAAACGGCAGGCCGGAGGAAGTTAAGGTTGGTTATAGAACAATCAAGATAAAATATGTTAGACCTGATTTTATCATGGACGATATGATGGAGAGCTACGGTGAATACAGGGCCAGAGAGGGTGTTATCTATATTCAAGACCAGCTGGTACCACAAGAGCGTTGCAATACTACATGGCACGAAATCCTGCATGCGGTGGTTTATATCTTTAGTCTTAATCAAGCAAACGGTCCACTCAAAGAAGATGATGCAGAAGAATTAGTAGTAAATACAATATCTAATGCAATGATGGGTGTATACAGAGACAATCCGTGGTTGTTAGATATGCTTAAAAAACATCTGAATGACATCGATAACTGACGATATCTTAACTTGGTCTGAAAAATATTTAGAGCCAAAGAATGAATACTTAGGTGATGTTCCGGTTTGCCCCTATGCTCGCATGGCTAGAATGAAGAAAACATATAGAGTTTTGGAATGCCACGACCACGATAAGTTTCTCGACACAATACTAGAAGGGGTGGAGCTGGCAAAAGATCCAGATATACAAATAGTTATAGTTGGGTGTGATGACATACAATACGAGGTTGAAGAACTAAGTGCAATAATACATGCTTACAACCTAGTGTTTGTACCACAAGATATATATTTAATGGGTTCACACCCGTACGATGAGGAGGACGAGGAGCCCATAGAGTTTTTAGATACAGGAGATTGGGAATCAGCCAACACCTTTATGATGATATTGATACAAAAGTTTGACGAATTAGAAAAAGCTAGTGACAATCTTCGTAAGACTGGCTATTATGACAAGTGGCCTTCAGATTACTATGAGGGCACAGTTTTAAAACGTAAATCTTATAAGAGGTACAGACATGGCACTTAAAGAACCACCAGCTGGTAAAAAAGGCAAAGGCCTTCGGAAACTACCCAAGGCTGTCCGTAACAAAATGGGATTTCTCAAAGAAGGAGGAAGTGTAATGCCCGGATCAAAAAAGAAAATGCTTAAGAGAGGCGGCATGGCTAAAAAGAAAGCTATGAAAAAGAAAAAGAAACGCGTTATGAAAAGAGGCGGCGGCATGATGAAACCTAAAATGATGGGTGGAGGCATGGCCAAAAAGAAAATGATGAAGCGTGGAGGACGCGCTNAGTAATGACTAAACTTTGTCCCAGAGGNAAAGCAGCNGCTAAAAGAAAATTTAAAGTTTACCCAAGNGCATATGCAAATGCGTACGCTTCTAAAATATGTGCAGGTAAAATTAAAGATCCCTCTGGGGTAAAGAGAAAAGACTTTCGTGGTAAGAAAGCAAAAGGTGGTTTGATAGAAGCTACCAAAANATTAAAAGCACAAGGTTTAAAAAATGGTGGTCGTGTTGCAAGAGGTTGTGGTGCAATAATGGCTAACAGAAAAAAAGTAACAAAGTTCGCATAANATGTCTGGTCACAANGGACTCGATAAGTGGTTCAAACAAGATTGGGTTGATATTGGCTCCAAGAAAAAAGGTGGAGGCTTTGCAAANTGTGGNCGATCAAAACAAAAGAANGANGCNAAAAGAAAATANCCTNANTGNGTGCCAAGAGCNAAAGCAAACAGAATGACANAGAGNCAGANAAAATCTGCTGTATCTCGTAAAAGATCAAAAGCACAAGGTGTTGGTGGTAAACCAACAAACGTTGCTACCTTTGCCAAAAAGAGAAAAAGAATGGGCATGGGAGGAATGGTGTAGTGGCAGACCCAAAAGTAGGGACTGGTAAAAAACCAAAAGGCTCAGGAAGGAGACTGTACACAGATGAAAATCCGAAGGACACTGTACGTATTGCGTTCGCGACTCCGCAAGATGCCAGGAAGACTGTGGCGAAGGTCAAAAAGGTATCTAAGCCGTTTGCTCGCAAAATACAAATCTTAACAGTTGGTGAACAGCGTGCTAAAGTTATGGGTAAGACACAAGTAGTCAACATATTCAAACGAGGTAAAGATGCCATCAGAAAAGCACATAATCGTAAAAGGAAAAAAGTATAAGAAGTCACCACTCAAAGACTCTCCCCGTAAACGCAAATTAGTAAAAGGGTTGATGAAAGCCCGTAGAGATGTTAAAACTGCATTAGACAAAAAGAACGCTAAGTCTGAGCGCAACGCACGTAATCGAGTGCAAAAATACAAAGTATTATTAGGAGAACGTAGTGGCAAGAAAAAGAGACAAACAGCCGCCAAAAACTAGAAAGTATTTCAGGCCAACGAAGGCAGGCGCTGGTATGACAAAAGCAGGTGTCGCTAAATATCGGCGTGATAATCCAGGAAGTAAATTAAAAACAGCAGTGACAGGCAAAGTTAAACCTGGTAGTAAAGCTGCAAAGAGACGTAAATCATTCTGTGCTCGTAGTGCAGGACAAATGAAAAAGTTTCCAAAGGCTGCAAAAGATCCTAATTCTAGATTAAGACAAGCACGTAAGCGTTGGAAGTGTTAATAAAAAGTGGGGGGAATTTTGAAAAACAATATAGCTTTAGCTCTAGCAATATCTATTTTTTTGTTTGCGTTTGCAATAAACTTTGCGTTTGCTGATGTTACAGGCGCAGGCGCCACAACTAACACACAATCAACTACAGGATCATCTGCTACAAACACTGCAATAACTGGTGGATATCATAGTGAAGCTACAACAAACTATCAATCAGGTTCGTCATCATCTACGACAACAAACAACTCTACGACAAACAATAACAATTCCTACACCGGGGACACACGTACAGTACCATCTGCATCTGCTCCTGGCATCTCAGCGATGTCGCAAGATTTGTGTACTGTAGGTGTTGGACTTGGCATACAAAAACCACTTATAGGTGGCAGCATTGGTATCACAAAGCGTGATATGAATTGTGAAAGAATGAAACTATCTAAATTATTATTTGACTTTAACATGAAAGTTGCAGCTGTATCTATACTCTGTCAAGACAGCAGAGTTTTCTCAGCTATGGCCCATGCTGGTACACCATGTCCATTCAATGGCAAGATTGGTGACGAGGCATTAGACGAATGGAATAAATATGATCAACAACGACCAGACTACGAAGAGTATACAAAGACACTACGATACATGGAAAAAGTTGATGCACAAATTCTGGAGGGACTAGATGAGAAAGAAGCTTATATCTCTGACGGCAGCGGCAATCCTGTCAAGCTCGGCAGCAACTAGCACAGAAGTAATATTAGAGGACACACCCAACGTAGGTGATACTACAACGATTACAACTATAACATCTGGTAATCCTGCAAGCACAGGCAACTTAGTTTCACAAGACTTTGACGACGGCAGCTGGGTAGGCACAATGTTTCCTGATAGTTCTGACATCAACGAGTCAACCTGGTTGACCGGCAAAGATGGTAAGTATGCAGAAACAACAATAGACTCTGACGATCATTTGTCGTTGGAAGAATTACAACTTGGTTTTACATCTAACTTTGGTGCACAGATACGATGGTGGAATCCTGTTGAGTCAACAGTCACGCTTACACAAACTGCAACCAACGGTGTTGACACAACAACACAAAGCACAACATTTCATGACACAACAAACCATAACTATCAAACCAATCCATATTCTAATCAGCTTACACTTGCACCTGATGCACAAAACCAACACGGCACACTCACTGTAAGATTTAGTTTTGATATACAGGGCAATAAAAATTACAACGGAGGTCATGCTGGTGTTGACGTGCGCGATCCTGTAGTCACTGTTGATTACAATACACTGTCAAGCACAACGTCTACGAGTGTTGTGTATTGCTGGCAAAAGAATCCACCGACATGCCCTGGTCAAGATGAGATAGAAGATGTGCAAGAACAACTAGAACAATTTGAGTTAATGGAGTTTACAATACCAGAAGATATATTTCTTGAACCACCACCAGAAATTGAATACACATTCAATCCTGTCTTTGAAGAGATAGAGGTCGTAGAAGAGTTTGACATAATGCCGATGGATGAATTTTTTTTTGAACCTGACTATTACGAAGAAGTTGTCATGGAAGAGTTTGTTCCAGTCGATGTTGTCATGGTCGAAGATCTAGATTGGAATGATTCTAATGTAGAATTCTTTGATGAACTACCACCACTAGAAATGTTTGAAGAGCTGCCTCCGATGGAGGAGGTATACATGGAAGAAATAGTTGTGGAAGAAATGTTTGCAGAAGAATTTACAGAGGAGATGCAAGAGGAATTTATTGAAGAAGTCTTTGAAGAAGTTGTTATGGAAACAGAACCCGAACCCGAACCCATCGAAGAAAAACCTGCGATGGAAGAGGTAAAAGAAGAACCAATGCAAGAGGAAATAGTAAATGAAGAAATTGCAGAACAACCCAGTAGCGAAGAAGTTGTTGCAGACGAACCAGCACCGACAGCAGAGATTGCCAAACAAGAAGAAGCAATCCAGGAGCCAGCTCAAGAACAACCTAGCTCAGATGTGGAAGTTGATNTAGATATAAAAGTTGCAGCCATAGAGAAGGCTATACAAAGCAAGATAAAGAANGAAATGCAAAGAGTCAGCGTGACGCTCGATGTAATCAACGAAGTTGTGTCTCGTGAGATGACGTCCACACAGGCTGACATCTCTAGCTATTTCAACACAAATGCTGCTTTGTTTGACNCACGNCAACTACCNAGCGGNGACCCNGCGTTCTTCATNCAGGCCAGNCTTGCAAGCTACGANAAAACCATATATGCTACACAGGCAAGCATTGCAGGTACAGANCCTGTAGTACAGCATCAGATTAAGATGCGGGAACACAAGAAGAAAACCAGCGATGCATACAGAAATCTTATGGAGTTATTAAATGCAAGAAATGTTCAGTAAACTATCATCATACGCTGCACTACTTGGTGTCATTGGCGCCATTGGTGGTGGCTTNATGGCGTGGGGTGAGTTCAATAATCGTATNGCACANNTAGAANACAAAGAGTTTNTANTCAANGAAGACNGTAGATCTATCAGGTATCATCAAAGANNTAGAAGNAATCAAAGNTGATGTNAAAATNAATGATGCAGCTATCAAGTTTNTTGATGCAAAGATAGAAGAACTAAAGGCAGAGTTTGATAATCCGTTATTGTAATGAAAAGGTTAGATGTCGATGAAAACACCGCCGTCTCGATGCCGGTTCGTAACTTACTCACTATTATTGGTGCTTGTCTTGTGGGCGCTTGGTTCGGCTTTGGGGTTCTTGAGCGACTTAATTCAATTGAGTCAGATCTAAGATTGATACATAAAGATTTAGAAGCAGCTAATACGTTTATAGATTCGGTGCCCAAAGGNGGCATGGTCAGTCCNCANGTCCAAGAATTATACATGCTCGTGGAATANCTTGGNGANAANGTAGANAANNTAAAAGAACANATGGAAGCAGAGATACCNATGATACTAAAGAANGATATGGTTATACANTTNCATGAGGAAAGATTAATAGATTTGGAGTCAAAACAAAATGGAGTCCATTAAAGTTGTATTTGCAATACTGATGATACAGAACGGTTCNACAATTGAGATGGTGCCGACNGAGGGTCTNAGCGACTGTCTCAAGCAGAAACGTATTATCGCTCGAAACATCGGAGAAGAACAGCAGGGAATATACATGAACTGCCGCGAGGTTGAGGCTGTAGTCTATGAAGACATGGGCCGACTCAAGATTAAAAAGATCATAGAATAACCTTGTAATCAAAAGTAAATTAACTTATCTTTACGCCATGGGTTTACCCAAACAATTATCAGAACAACAAAAGAAATTTGCGGAGCTATTGGTCTACAATGAAGGACGTAAGACACCAACTGAATGCGCTTTGGAAGCGGGCTATGCTGAAGGGTCAGCACATGTACGGGCGTCTGAACTCCGCAATGCAAACAAATACCCACTCGTCGTCAAATACATTGGNGAACTCAGAGAAGANATACANAAGAAATACGAGATCACTTTTGAGAAACACATCACAGAACTCGGTCGTATACGCCAAGAAGCTNTGGCAAAAGGAGCTTTCTCAGCAGCTACAAATGCGGAAGTTGCGAGAGGAAAAGCAGCAGGACTATACATCGAACAGAAAATAATCAGGACAGGCAAGCTTGAAGACATGTCAATAGAAGAACTTGAGGCAAAGATGAAGCGTATTTATGACGAGAACAAGACACTGATAGAAGGAGAGTATACACTTGGCAAAGAAGAGTAAACTATACAGTGAACACATACCTGGCCCAAAGAAGAGAACATCCATTGGACAAAGTGTGAGATCAAGACCCAAGAACAAACACAAGCGTAGAAATTTCAAAAAATATAGAGGACAAGGAAAGAAACGATGAAGAAGATAGATCTATCTAGCCCAACAGATAANCAGCTCAAGACTGGTTATCTAAACTACAACACCAGCATGGTTGTGCAGTTACTACAAAACTTTTGCAAGAGCCCTGAAGGTGCTAATGCAGGTGTTATGTTAGTCCTGCCTGATGGTAGAAACCCTATGCAAAAAGAGTTCAACATCAAAGAAATCAAGTTGGTTGAAAACAAACTCATCAATGCAGCAGAGAAATATCGCTGTGTTATTCTGGTTGAATAATTACTTTGAAAGCTGAGTCAAAACTCTGGCAGAAAGTTAAGAAAAATACACCCAATATTATCTGGACACGNGTTGAATCTTGGGCATCTTTTGGCTTTCCTGACCTAGTTGGATACACTGAAAAACAAGGATTCTTTACAGTCGAGTTNAAAGTAACAAAAAGTAATTCNGTTNCCTTCTCACCGCACCAGATTGCGTTCCACGTGAAACATCCTGAGCATACCTGGATCATAGTCCAGCCCCACGATCAGCGAGACGTGATACTTTGTCCAGGGTCCATGGTCCGGGAGCTTGCGGCTNGNGGCTTGCGGGCTTGCGACTCGGCGCCTGTGCCCCTACGCTCGCTTGAGCGCTTGCTTCTCGGCGCTTGAGCGCCTGCGGCTTGCGCACCTACTAATATGTACAGCCATGAACCGGCCCGCCACGTACAGCAGCGCCCGGCGTCTAGTGNTTTCCATATGCNANNTTCTTNATNTTACGATCCCAACAGGCCCGGCAATCACGGCACGCGTTCCCCTGGTCCGGAGCTGGGCAGCTTCGNCCAGTTGTAACGACCGTGCTAGTCAGGGGCCAGGAGCCCGGCGCGGGTCCGTCTACCTTCGTCGCGCTNAGCCTGATTGTCAGGTTAGCTGGCACCCGGTCCTGCGGGATCTTAGAAAGGAGCCCGGCTTCCCTAGTGGGCAGCCAGTGCGCCACGTCTGGAGATAACCTGCAAACGCGGAATATTTTTAATAGATGTTTCACCGATTGGATGTCCCCGGAGTCATGCCAGCGGAACCAGCGGGACCGGCGCGCGTTGATATCGTCGGCCATCACGAGCTGCCAGCGTGGGTGATCTATACTTTTTAATCTCTTCATCATGGCGTCCATCACGTTAGGGAACCGGTAGCGGCCCTTCAGTGCATAACAGCCGTGGCACGTGGTGCCCGGGACCTGCGCCAGCTTGCTGCCAGTCTTGCAATGGATCGCGGGCAAGTTGTACGCGTAGCCCGGCATCTTGGAGGGCTTTGACAGCCCTCCAGTGATTAGTTTACGTTGCGCTGCATTCATTCGTCCGTCACCTGCACCGCTATGGCTAGCGTCTGTTCATACAGCTTGCGCCATCTGTCGCGGGCCTCCTCAAGGGACACTGCAGCCTGGCGCCATTCGTCACGCTCCAACTTCAGTATTTCTATTTGTCTTCTTAATTTATCTTCAGTCATGTTTCTTTCTTCCTTTCTATTAAAATCCCATATTAGCCGACTGGGGTCCATAAGTCAAGAGGCTTGTTGCTTGCTGCTTGTCGCTTGCCGCTTGGTGCTTGCCGCTTGCGTCTTGACTCTCGAATTTTTTTCTGCTGCAGCCAGTAGCTATGGACGCGGCCCCGGATTTCCGGGGCTGGTCCGTAGCAGTTACGCTTACGAGTCAAGGATACTCTCCATCATCTTCACGTTCTCTTCAGTCGCTGGAACCACGAAGCAGGCATCACCTGCAATGTAGCAGTAGTCGCGCCAGTTCTCAGTGAGCTGGTCCTCACGTGGTTTCATGTGCCAGTAGCGCATTTGAGACGCTCTGAAGTTGTGTATGATATGGTCCTTCAATAGGCCCTCTTCATCGCAGTACAGGTCCCCTTCCAGGTGCTGGTTGCGCCTCACGTCCGTGTATGCAGCAGGCACGATCTGTATCATGTCACAGCCGCAGAGCTCATACGCTCCCTTCTCACCTTTGAATGGATACCCGCCACCCTCTTCTGGTGGCAGCTGGTCCGTCACAGTGTGAGCTGTTATTGGTTCAGCTGTATCAGCTGGTATTTTTAGTGCTAAATAATCCATAATTATTCCTTTCTATTAAGATTATATGGGATCATACCACAGTGGCAGCCCCTGTCAAATCTTTTTTTGTGCTTGAGCCCTTGCGCTTGAGCCCCGGCCCGGGAAGGCCAAACCCCGGTTTCAACTAACGCTGTCGCGCATAGCATAGAAGGCCTATTGTACCTGGCCCGGAGCCCTGATCAGGGTAATAAAACTCCGGGCCGCGTGCCAAGGCACAATTATTTATATGGGATAATGGTTGACAATGTCAACCAAATATGAAATTATTTTTTTAAATCAAAAGAAAGGATATGACTATGCCATACTTAAATGAGTTAATAGAAAATCAAGCAGATGTAATAGAAGCTTTGAGAGAAGCTGACCATTTTTATATTTGCCACTACTGCAAAAAGCGAGACCAAATAGAACACAGAAGATGTTTTTGGGATAGCAAGTCTAAAATTTGGGAAACCAAAAATGGCAAACTAGCCGTGACTTGCGTTGCTATGGATAACGAAGAACACACAATCGTTGGGTACAGAACTTTCACAGATATATTTAATATCACAGGGCGAGTTGCAAAGTTCCCAACTAGCGAGGCGGTACAATGAAAATGCATTGTAAAAACTGCGGTAAGAAATTCTACCCAACCGATGACGGTTGGGTAGGATACCCACAAGGGACAGGTTGGTCCGCNNGGCTACCTGCAAACAAGCGAGTGTTTCANTCTNGATTTTGTTGGGANGATTGGACTAATAGAAATATAGACGCATACACAAACTTCTTGCAACANTTCCCAGATTNTGATATAAATTCAGATAATCAACAACCATAAGTAGAAAGGATAATTATGGAAAAGATAAGACTAAATGAACAGAAAAGACGACTNNTNAAAAAAGAGTGGTCGCATACTGTTTACAACAATATGCCTATGCAAGTTGAGGAAGATTTAANACTTGCACAGGANAACTTTAGAAGTNTCNGAGATGATGTTTGGGACAATGTGATTACACCACAAGTGGAAAAGCATTACCCAATGGCAGATATGAAGATACTTAAAAAGTATGATAGTGGTAGGAGCTACGATAGGTTTACTACAACCGATAGTTGCTTTTATTTCAAACCTCAATTTGATGATGTAAGCGAACAACACTTCAAGTTTACAATGGACACAGACGAATACTTGGCTTTGTATCACAAAGAGCTACAAGCCAAAGGACACCAAGCGACTATCAAAATTGAGTATGAACAAACACAAAAAGCAGAAAACCCACACTTCCATAAGTTGCGTGCTGATATGAGTGCTGACTTCTCTGGTGTTGCAAAAGCCAATGGAACTTACGAGGACTATGCTTTGTTTTGTGATGATAGGAACTATGGTTGGAATGAAAATCACACAATGACTGATAGCGACTTCGGTAAGTTTCGCAAACTCGTAGTTGCAGGCAGTTGTCATAGTCGTTGTATGATGATGNCNANTGAAAGCGATTGGCTAATGCTAAAAGGTTTTGANATGGCAAAGTCAAGACTGACCAATGCACACAGAGAGTTATGGAAAGAAAANAATACTCTCATAACTGATATGAACTCTATCATTGACCAANCTAAGTTTATTGGCGATATAGAACANTATTGGACTAATGTTNGAGAGTGCGTAAANTTTGAGAACTCTGACATAGGNAAAGAATTATCCATAGTNAGTGAACAGACCAAGACACGANTNTCACAAGCTATGAATAACATAAAGCTAGACGATAAAGAGCAACCGACTGTTGCAGTTGTAGCAAGCGGTGGCTTCTCTCTAGTGAATTAGAGTGTTGGGGGTATGGTAGTCATATCTGTAAAACCCCCAATGCCTTGCGCACTTGCGCCCTTGCGCACTTAAGAAAAAAAAGTAGGACCCAAAACAGCCCAGCTTGTAGACTTGCGACCTCCCCCCGTACCCCGGATTCTATATAGTAGGGGTCCCAGTGTGTCACGTATATGTTTGATTTGGACATAGATACGTGCTAAATTCATTTTCACTTTTAAAAAGGGAAGTGCAAAAATTTTATAAAAAATTTTTTCAAATGCTAACACCAGAACAAATATCCAATCTACCATCAGACGCTAAAAAAGAAT
>FUFK010038498.1_pt1 | contig 11014 bp, 21 predicted proteins | sample 1021851 | NCBI WGS metagenome assembly FUFK01 (sample SAMEA51879418, study PRJEB19060) | metagenome
CGATTTTTCCAATTTGATGCAGCAACATTAATAGGTCTAGTTTCAAGTGGTTCATCAATCATGTGTTAACAGCTAACCATTCTTCTATAAATGTAACGTGTTTAGGTTTTGTTATGTTTTCTGATAACTTTTTATGTCTATCAAAGTCAAACTCTATATATAAAGCGTCAGCTAAAGTGTTGTAGAGTTTTTTATCTTTAACAAGTAGCTTACCTACTATTTGTAAATAATATTGTTTAGTTTCATCATCTAATATTGTAGGCATACCTACAGCCTTGTTTTTATTTATAGGTGTTACTTTGTCTATTACAGGGTCAGCAAAATCACCATCATTATCAGGAATACCTGCATTTAATCCTAATATTGCTAATAAAGAATATCTGCGACAGTAAGTTATAGCACCGCCTTCTTTATGCATGGGATTGCCACCACCACCAGTATTATTAGGTAATAACATTTCTGATGTAATAGATTCACCAGATGTATGTAATAAATTCGTTATTAATATATTTTTACCTTCTAATACTTTTGTTGTGTGTACAACAGCTAAACCATTAGCAGCTAGTGCAGGGTTAACAGTAGATAATACTGTGGACAGGTCAGCAAACTTACCATATTGTGCAGTATCTTTTTCTTCTATTGTGCCTACCTGTTGAATAAACTTACATAAGGCTGCTGTTATTTCTTTAGTCATTGGTGTCTCTTATAGATTTTGTTTTGTAGTTTTTCTAGTTGGTCACACAACTCAACATCTTTTTTTTCTAATGCATAAGTCCAGAATTTACTAATAGACCTTTTAACTAAATTAATTTCTTCATCATCTAACAGATAAGCTTTCATACCTCGCATACATTGTATATATTTTTCTTAGTATAGCTATGGTTTACCCTTATGGCAATCATGGGTGTTAATAATCTGTCTTAATCGTTCATTATCCGCTATCACTTCTGCCAGTAATTCATAAGGGTCATTTATCCCTGCTAACTCTGTTCTTAGCATTTTTATACGTCTATTTCTTTTTGCTAATGTACAAGACATTGCATTTGGTAGACTTATGAGCTAACCATAACATATATATTGTGTATGTGAAGATTTAATACAATCTATATAGTGTTACGTTGATCTCTTGGTTTTTAAATGGTCTATTAATGTACAAATATTGTTTAATTATTGACCTATTAATGAACACTTTAAGGCCAGCTTTGGACATGGAACTTATTACTAAGATNCTAGAAATAAAGCCNAAATANATTACAACAACTGCATTTTTAAATTTGCTTCTGGAAGATGCGTACAATGCAAGATGCAAAAATGAAAAAAATATGGCACTATATATACATAAAGATAATAAGTTTGAAAGTAAGAAATTAGACAATAAGAGCATAGATAAAGACTTAGAAAGAAAAGAACAAAAAGAAAAAATTAATAAAAAAGAAAAACAAGAAAAGAATATACCTGATGATTTACAACACTTACAAACTCTTATAGATGATTTCTGGAAGGTTAAGAAAGGTAGTAAGTCAATACAGGCATGGAAACTACAGATAACAGAATATAGAAAGTTTATANANAANTATGGTGANNAGNTATTAAGAGATCAGTTNGAAGCAGGTATTCTTGCAGGTACNTGGAANGGCTGNAAAAATGAGTCATTATGAAGAACAGATGAAACGTGTAAAAAGGTTTGATAAAGAACCAGAAAAAGAAATTAAACACCCTGCACAGAAGGTTGTACAGTTTGATGAAATGGGGAACTTAATCTGATGAATAGTTTATTTGGTGGTAGTGGCATAAGAACACTACGTAAGATGGTTAAAAAAGGTCTGATTACAGTAGAAGATCTTGATATACCGCCCTCTGGTTGGTTTATATCTATGGGTTATGACAGGGAAAATAAAACAGGTAAGTGGAAACGTATTTTACGTACAGATTGTGGTTCAAGGCCGTCATTACCTGTACATAAATTGCCAAAATATAAAAATGTACTTACAGGTAAAATAACATTTGACCCTGTGGAATATGAAAAGCAAAATTAAAGATATTTTAATTCAAGATCCATTTGTAGAATTTTATCCAGAACCACATAAATACTACGATCTAAAACGTAAATGTTATGTAGCAAGATCTGTTAGTGATGTAGTAAAAACAAGTGATTTTGTTAGTAAAAATATGGAAAAGGCTGCAATACGTGGGACAGCTATACATGAAGCTGCACAGATATGGTGTGAAACAAAAGATAAGACACTAGCATTAGCTTATGCAAAAGAATATAGACAATGGGTAGAACATTTAATTAATTATCGTATGTGGGATACTTGGGATTGTGTTGCTAATGAATTACGTATGGTNGATAGAAAAAGAGATATAGCAGGTAGTTTAGATGCAGTNNTACAACATAAAGATACAGGTATGTTATGCCTGGCTGATTTTAAAACACANGTTAAGTACAGAAAGAAAAANCANAGNNTACAGATAGGTGGCTATGTATCNCTTTTATATCAAAACTATCCTTCTATAAATTTATTTAGCTGTAGAGTAATTTATATAACACCAGATGGCATAAAAACACAGGAATATAATCCTGCTGAATGTATGTATGACTATGAAGAAGCTAGATCTCTTTATTTTAAAAAAGCTAGTATAAGNNTNTAGCTTGCATATGTTAGGGGTATACCCCATACTATGTTTAACTGTTATTCTATNTCTNNNAAAACAATGTCTTTTGAAGAAGAATTAGANGCTATTGAACGTGAAGAATGGTTATCNAANTTTGATGACCGTCAGGTTATGATGGCTGCAAGAATGTTTTTAGANTGGTTGTATCATTTACCTGATGACTGGAAACCAAAAGAGTATACAGAATTTACAATATAATTATGAATATACAACCAGAACAATTACTAAAACAATTAAAAACTTTGCAATTACAGAAAAAAGAAATAGATATGCAGATAACAGAAAAGAAAATGGTATTAGAAAAATACTATATGGATAGTATCATTATGAGTAACTTTAGTATTGAAGGTGTAAAAGCAACACGTAGACGTAAACCAGAAAAGTGGGAATATAGTAATAGTACAAATCAATTTAGAAAAGATATGATAAATGCAATAGAAGATAAAGAACAACAGGAAAGAGAGGAAGGTATAGCCACAAAAATAGATACAGGCTTTACATGGTCAATAAGATGAGAACAACAGAACGTGTAGAACAGGCATTTAAACGTATTAAAGAATTACTTTTGTTAATAACAGATTGGACTAAACAACCAAAAGAAACAGATGCTTTAACACAAGAATTTACAGAAAAAAAATTAACAATGATAGAAGATTTATATAAACAGTTAGGTGCCTTAAGTGATAAATATATGTATAGCAACAGGAAAACATTTAGTACAAAAGAATATATTGTTGAATATGACAAGTTAAAAAAGAAAATAACAGATTTAGAAAAATGAACGCACAAAAAAATAAAGGAGATAGAGCTGAAAGAGAGGCTTGTATATATTTAACAGCAGCTACAGGATATATAGTAGAAAGACGTTTTGGTGCAGGTCAGGAAAAAGATAAAGGTGATTTAGTTGGTATTCCTGATACTGTTGTACAAGTTTGTGATATGAAAGATAAGAATGAAGCAGTACTAAGAAAGCCTAGAGAAGCAGAACAGCAAAGAATCAACGCTAATGCTAAACACGCTATTACTATGGTTAGGTTTAATAAAAGACCAGGTTGTGCAGAAGGTGATAATTGGCGTGTTGTTATGACTATTGAACAATTTGCAAGATTAATAAATAACTCTTGACAGGGGTATACCCTTTTGTAATACTGTGATTACACAACACAAAGAGGTTTTTATTAATGTCTAATTTTCTTATGATCTTAGCTGCATCAGGTGTATTTTATACAGCATTGTCATCAACACTTCACGATATGACAGTAACAGCTTGCCATAATCAATCTGCTAATTATGCATTAGCTTGTAAACAAATTGGTAAAAACTAATTTAACTTAGGAAATAATCTTTGCTCTAGCATATCTACAGCCCTGTCATCTAATGTATTCGAGGTCTGCTTACAGATTACACGTAAGAGATCAATTATTAATCTTTTAGCACCTGTTGTAGATAGGAAACGTAAGATTATAGGTTTAAGAATTTTGTACATAGTTTGTTTGACTTTACAAACATATTGTAGACGTTAAATTGTGTATGGTCATCTTTATGCCACCTTAATCCCCAGGCAAAGTATAGGTGGTTTTTTTATTATGGAAGAACAAGAACCAAGTAAAGTTGAAACTATAGTCAAAATTTCAATTCTTTTATGGAGTGCAACTCTATTAACACTTTCGTATTGGGAACCACCAAGTGGTAAGAAAATTGTAGACTTTGATCCAACTTTTATAGCCAGCATTTTCAGTGCCTCAACAGCAGCTTTGGGCGTCACTATTGGTAAAAAGGGCAACAATAAAAAAGACGTTATAGTAGATAATAAGAATAGTAAATCTGGTATTAAATGAAAAAACTACTACCTTTAATTTTTATTGTGTCTGCACCAGCTTATGCTGATATAACATCTTCTATTACTTCCTCAGTAAAGTTAGAAGTGGCAGCACCAGGTACTACAGCAGATCGTATTGGTAATTCTTATAGCATTTCTGGGACAGGAGTTACGACAACAGATGGCACAACTGCTGGCAGTCTTGGAGGATTAGGAGCAGCCACTAATGGCGTAAATGCTTATACACCAATAACAGCAAGTCAATTAACAGACGGTGAGTCATACACATTTACAGTTTCACACACAACAGGCGATACTATATCAACAAGTTTGACTACAGGCGAAGTTTCACCTTTTGGGGACTTGACGTCTACTTCTGGAGGCACAGCAGGCTCACTTGCAGGTACAGTTGATAATCATGTTTTGACGGTAACAGCAGGTGGATCAGGCACGACTGCAACAGGACAATATGTAACTTCTGTGACAGTAGACTAATGAGCTATGCGCAAAGTCTTATTACTGTTTTTTATATATGCTTTACCAGCTAACGCAAATATTGTACCAAATTTTGTTCAAGGAAATATGTCATCTACGACCTCTACCCAAAGTACACTTACAGAATCAATTACAAGTAAAGACTATTCTACAGGCTACGAATATACAGTTACAGGTACAGGAATCAAACATGATGGAGGTAATATGTCACCAGATGCAACTACAATTACAGGAACTGTAGGAGGGCATAGTTATACATGGACAGGAGCAGATATGACAACAAAACCAAACTGGACATTAACAAACCCCACTTCTGGAAATGCCTTTCAGTTTACAGAAACATATTCTGGGCCAGGACTTCAAAACGTAACAACTATAAATCGCACAATAGAAACAGAATCAGTTACTACTACTACCTCTGTATTCTCGCAATAATTCTAAGTCCAGTAAAAGTATTTGCTAATGCTGTTAGTCAAAGTAATAGCGGATCAGTAACAAATCAAAACTGGAACGTAAATAATGGTAGTTTTCACACTAATCAATTTGGTGGTGGTGTTGTATGTCAGGGTGCAATGATGACAATTACACCATTTACCACTTTTAACAGTAATTATCGTAAGCCTTATCGAGATTACTATTTCACGCCTGTTTATGATGAAACAGATATTGTTGGTGACTTTGACGAAGATGGCAACCCTATAGGAGATGGTACGCCAGATAATCCAGGTGATATATTGTTTTATCAACAAAATTATTCTGGTACAAACAAAGATAGTTTTGCACTTGGAACAGGTATTACATTAAATTTTAGTGTCCCATTAGATCGTCAATACACAAGAAAGTGTAAAGAGGCAGCTCAAGTACAGAACGATATAAATAAACAAAAACTTAAGAACTTAGAACTTGATTGGCATATGGCTAGATTACGTCATTGCGGTGAAAAAGCTATTGCAGGTATTAGATTTAAAAAAGACAGCCCTTACTATAATTTATGCAAAGATATAGAAATTGTTGAAAAAGCTAATCAGGTTATTCCTCATCAACATTCTTTGACTTCCGAGAAGTAATTTTTTTTATTATTTGCTTAACTAAAGGCTTTACAGCATTAACCAAAAGTGGAGTAGTAGCAGCGACCAAAGCGATGCCAGCAGCAGTAGTAGAATCTTTAACTGAAGGAAGGTATTTTTCGATAAATTTCGTATCCTCATAAATCGTTATACACTCCTTATCTTCTATTTTATGAGCTACTACTATTTGTAGCTTTTTAGAATTTCTAAAATCCCCAATCATCTGATCTTTAGATGAGTCTGGACATTTTATAAAAAACTCTTCTTCTTTTTTTTTAGGAAGTTCAGGTTTTTGTTGTTCATATTTTGGTTGTACTTCATCAACTTGCTTTTCTTCTTCTTGTTTAATTTCAGTTATTTCTATTCTTCTTCTGTCATATAACAAAGGGTCAAATGTAGGCATTGAACCATACGAACACGAAATGGTAGTACCTCTTGGATCATCGTTATATAAGGCAGTATTTTTTGGACTAACATCTCTGTGATACCTTACACAACCAGGCAACTTTAATGATGGCAGTGGTACATTTAGGACCTTATATGGATTGTGTTCTGGTACGTTTATTTTTTGTACATTTATTTTTGGAATTTTTATTTCTGGTATTTTCATTAAAGTGGCATTGATGGGCCACTAAATTTAGGTAATTGCTTTGGTATCTCATCTATCATTTTTTCTTTAAGATCGCCCATTATCTTATTTTTAAGTGTTCTCTCAAACTCTGGTGATTTCATGTAACGAACAGCAAAAAATGCACCTACAGACATTGAACTTACCATTAAAAATGAGATAATTGATAAAACATTAGCTATTTTTTGAAACATGATAAGAGAAGCATTAATTAAAGCAAGCGTACCAATANCATTTATGGTACTTTTTCTAATTATAGGATTAGCACCTCTCTATGTCATGTACGGAATTATTGACAGAAATATACCAGTAAAAACTAAATAAAATTAAAGTTCATAACTACTCTTCTTTTTTCATCTGTGCATGGTATTCCTGCATGACGCATTTGTGAATCAAAAATAACTACTCTATTTTCTTTACTTTCTACTTTCGTGCCATCTTCAAATAATGTGTAACCATTATTGTTATTCATATAAGCTATTGCTGTGGTGCATTTTACTTCGAAGTCTGTATGAAATTCCCTTGTTATATGTTCTGTTGTTGCTACATTTAAATTTGCTTTTATTCTCATCAGAGAAACTGCGTTCATCCTATCGGCATAAGGTTTTAAAATCTCTAACCATCTTGGATAATTAGTAACAACACCTGACAATGGATCATAAAAGGAATGTACAAATTGAAATTCACTTGGATCACTTTTACCTACTTCTTTAGTAACAGAGTCGTTCCACATCCAGGGGAATCCATAATCCATTATTAGTAATTGTGCTAATTTAAATTCTTCTTCTGGTAAAAAATTATCAACTACTTTCATCTGTAGTTTCTGCTGGTTCTAAAATATCTTGTATAGCATTAATAGCTCCTTTTAATTCAAATATTTTTTGTTTGCAATTTTCTGCAACTTTAGTAGCTTCATTATAGTTATCTACTATCTGTTTTAACTCAGCGTTTAGAGCATCTAGTTTCTGTTTTGGATCAATAGCCATAGGGGTATACTATTTTGTATTACTATAATAATAATACTAGCTTGCCTTTAATGCTGCAACTTCGGCTGACAATTCTTGTATAGCTTTTATAAGTGGACTAAGTAATTCTGTATATCTTAAACCATATCTTTCTGTACCATCTTCTATTGTTTCTTTGATTAATGGAGCAAATTCATTTGTTGTTTTTCCTAAGTCTGTTATTAAAGTTTCAATATCTTGTGCAATAAGTCCGTAATGAGTTCTTGTTTTACCTTTAAATTTGAATGATATAGGTTTAAGTTTATTTATAAAATCAAGACCTAAATCACTTGTAAGTATGTTTTCTTTTTCATTTTTATCAGAAGTTTGTATAGTACCATTTGTTGCATGAATATTATCAAATCTTTTAGAAGAAGATCCAACGTCATGATCGTTGTCATTATCTGGTTGTACGTGTTGAGTTATTATTCCGCTACTGAATGTTGATAATTTTATAGAATTACTATGGTATAACTCTACGCCTCCACTACCTTCTTTAAACTTTGCTATGTTTTCAGTTAACGCAGCATTAACCATGTGTGTAGCATGACTAGCTATTAAAAAAGCAGCACTACTATGAGTATTTTTTATTACTGAATGTCCTTCATGAAAAATTTGAAGGTCTGCGGAATCTCCAAAACATGCTTTTGTACTGTCATTCCATATAAGTTGATCGTTAGATGGATCCCATTTTACATCTCTGCCAGCATTAGTAGCATTATCTAACAAAAGATTATGGTCTAAAGTTACTCCGTTTGCTGTAGTTAATAAACGTAAACTGTTGTTAAAATATAACTCTGTCGCTCCACCTGGTCTGATAAGTATTCCATTTTCATTTGTTTTTGGGTCTAATCTTATGATTCCGTCTGACTGTGTGATAATAAGATTTCCTGTAGTATTAGTAATTTTACTGTCTGTTCCATTATGTAGAAGCTTTAAATCTGAACTAGCACCTAGCCTTAATTCATAACTATCAGCATTAGTAAGAGATAAATTACCAAAAACACTTACGCCTCCAGAATGTGTCTCAAACTTTTTACTGTTGTCGTAAAAGAGTTCTACGGCACCGTCTGCAATAAAATTAGCCATAGACTCTGTTGTACCTTTATCTATAGTGATTTGAGTTCCATTTGTCGTTATATGTAAAGAACCAGTGCCTACCTCTTGAATTAGTGAAGCAGTACCACTATGAGATATAGCTAAATCTCCACTATTTCCAAATGTAGCTTTCATTTCATCGCCAAATTCGAGGGCATCTGCTGATTTATCAAAAGTTATAGCTCTAGTTGCTCCTGTAAAAACTACATCTTCATTAAAAGTACTAGCACCGCTGGTAGTTATACCGCCTGTAATAGATATACCAGAACTTGTTGTCTCAAATTTTTTACTGTTGTCGTGATATAGCTCTACATTTCCGTTTCTAAGAAACCTTGCTGATATTTCCTGGTTACTGCCAGCGGTATCTGTAGATGAAATTACCACATAATTAGGTGCTTCTATATACGTATTGTTTTTAAGATTACTAATGTAACTATGAGTTGAATCGTGAAAAATACGTAAATCTGCAGAATCACCAAATCTTAGCCTTTGGTTATCAGCCAAGTCTACGTTGGTGGCAAGATCTGATCCAGTTATAGTGCCGTCTTTAATACCTTGAGTGCTAACTTGTGTAAGTGCCATTTACTTTGCCTCCAATGCTTTTACTTTAGCTTTTGCAACTTGGGTTAACAAGCCATTAAAACACAAGGATANGCNTTNNNACCATCAGGATANGTAGCNGTNTGATTNNTTGANATNATNTTNGCAATAGTNGAACTTCTTATAATATCATCTGCTTGTGGTTTTGCTGTTCCATCACCTGCTGAAATAAGAAGATCACCTCTAGCAACAGTAGTAGAATCTGCAACTCTTATGACCATATCCCCTGTCATTGCAACATAAAAATCATTTACAACTTTGTCATCGTCATCATCCCAAGTAAAAAATACTCCAGCGACATCTTTATCACCTACAACATCGGATACTTTTGTCATGTTTAATTGTTGATTGTCCTCACCTTCCCAAACACATAAATCGTCAAGGTTACTCATTACTGTTCCTTGATAAATTGTTGGTCTTGCAGATTTATCAGTTGTTGAAAGTCCTTTAAATTGTGACCATCTACTTAAATGACCTCCATTATATGAAACAGTAGAACCAGATACTTGAATAGTTCCTTCTAACGAACCTTGACCAATAAGCCGAACAATAGTTCCGTCATCGCCAGTTCTATTAAAACCTACTGCTGGCTGTGCATTACTAGCAACTTCCAACATTCTGCCTGATTGTGCTAACTTAACACCCTGTCCAGCAGAAGTTAAAGATTCAACAGTAGCGCTTGTAGTACCTACGAGTACATTCCCAGACGAATCTATACGCATCCGTTCTGCACCACCTGTAATAGCTCTTAAATTATTTCCCTGTGCTCCTATATATGGTTCATTAGTTGTAGTTGAATCTTTAAAAACAACATGGACATATTCATCACCACTTTCAAACCTAGCAGCTTCATTATCTGTTGCGTGATAACTATGCAAATTTGCACTAGGATTTGTTGTACCAATACCTACTTTTCCAGTATTAAGAATGGTTAATCTTTCTGAATTATTTGTGAATAAAGTTAGATGACCATTTGAAACCACATTTAACTCAGCATTACCGCTTGAATTATGACCTAATTGAACTCCTGTTCCACTACCTCTATCACCAGCAGTAACTCTGACATATGCACTTGAAGTGTTAGCAGTATCAGGCCAAACGTGTAAAAGTTGCTGTGGACTTGTATTACCAATAGCTATGTTGCCAGAAGAATCTATACGCATACGTTCTGTATTATTAGTTGCAAACCTTATAGCTTTATTTTCGTAATGATAAAGCACGCCATTTTCATCTGAATCAACACCAACAATTAGCCCATCACTTGAACTTGATCCAGTAGTATCATTACTAAAACCAGCAAAGGAGGCATTACTACTTGCCTCATGTACTTGTAATTTATTACCTATTGTTGTTGTACCTATACCAACTTTTCCAGACGAATCTATTACCATTCTTTCGCTATCGCCAGTGCCAAAAGCATTTGCATTTCCACCTGTTCTAAAATGTAAATCACCTGCTGACTGTAATAATCTACAACTGCCAGCATTATCAGCCATACATAAATTCACGTCACCATCAGTACTTTCTATAAATAAAGTTGCATTATCTGTTCCAGAATTGACATGAAGTCTTGCATCTATACTTGCAGATTCTCCTACACCTACGTTTCCAGACGAATCTATACGCA
>FUFK010047134.1_pt1 | contig 11014 bp, 10 predicted proteins | sample 1021851 | NCBI WGS metagenome assembly FUFK01 (sample SAMEA51879418, study PRJEB19060) | metagenome
TCTGTACCTCTTTTTCCAAAACCTCCTGGAATTAAAATTCCAGATATATTCTTAAGTTTAGATTTTATTTCAGATACTTTTAGTTTTTCAGAGTCTATTCTTATCAAATTTACTTTTACATTATTTTCGATTCCACCGTGGGTTAAGGCTTCATCAAGTGATTTATAAGCATCCTTTAAATCTACATATTTTCCTATTATTGCAATATTCACGGACTTTTTAGTTTGTAAAATAATTTTAGTAATTTTTCTCCAAGGATTAAGATTGACTGATTTTTTTGACCTTAGTTTAAAATAATTCAAAACCTGAATATCTAATTTTTCTTTTGCAAAACTTATTGGTGCCTCATAAATTGTTTTAACATCAACTGTTTCAATTACATTTTTAATGTGAACATTGCAAAATAACGAAATTTTTTTACGGTGTTCTAACGGTATTGGTCTTTCGGTTCTACAAATTATTATATCAGGTTGAATACCTATGCTTCTTAATTCTTTGACAGAATGTTGTGTAGGTTTTGTCTTTATTTCATCAGAAGATTTTAAGTATGGAACAAGAGTTAAATGAATAAATAATACATTTTTTTTGCCAATATCATTAGCAAATTGTCTTATAGCNTCAACAAATGGTAAACTTTCTATATCTCCAACAATTCCNCCTATTTCACAAATAANAAAATCTTCTNTAGAAGAATCATTTTTAATAAANTCTTTAATTCNATCTGTGATNTGTGGAATTACTTGAACAGTNTTACCTAAATATTTACCTTTACGTTCTTTNCTAAGAACATCATTATAAATTTTTCCAGTNGTNATNTTATCAGATTTTTTTGCTAATACACCTGANAANCTCTCATANTGACCAAGNTCAAGATCTGTTTCTGCTCCATCATCAGTAACAAAAACTTCACCATGTTGAAATGGACTCATTGTACCTGGATCAACATTTAAATATGGATCTAATTTTCTNAATCTAACTTTATATCCTCTTGATTGAAGTAAGTATGCTAGGGATGCTGAAGANAGACCTTTACCTAATGAAGAAACCACGCCGCCCGTGACAAAAATATATCGCGCCATGGAAGTATCTTATAGCGAATAAAAAAGAAAATTAAAAGTATTAATTATTATTTTCTGGAATAGCGGGAGTATCCTCTGCTTTTTCTTCAATAGTATCCAAAACAGATGATGTAGGTGTTAATTCTCCTCTAGATACAATTGTAAGTGCTAAACTACAAATTATAAATAAAGTGGCAACAACGGCTGTTGCTTTGGTCATAAAATTACCTGCTGATCTGGAAAACATAAAACTTTCCTGAGAAACTCCAATTCCTAAAGCACCACCCTCAGACTTTTGCATCAAAACTAGTAACACCAATATTAATCCAAATATGATGTTCAAAATTAACAATATATTTTCCATGANGGGTTAATTATATGTTTTTTTAATTATATCAATAAATTTTTTAGGATCTTGNGATGCCCCACCTATTAAGTAACCATCAATATTATTTATAGATTTCAATTGATTAATNTTTTTTGGATTTACTGAGCCACCATAAAGAACTTTATAATTCTTTNTTTCTTTTTTAATAAAACTGATTGTCTTAAATAAGTCATCAGATTTTGGTATAATTCCTGTACCAATTGACCAAACTGGNTCATANGCGATNATAATTTTTTTATTATNTTTAATATTTTTNANACCTNCTTTAATNTGTNTATTTAAAACNCTTNTNGTAATTTTTTTTNTTTTTGCTTTAANCGTCTCACCAATACAAAAAATTACCNTCAGCCCAGACTTCAATGCACTTTTAATNTTNAGATTTATTAATTTATCAGTTTCACCAGNTTGTCTATTTTCAGAGTGGCCAATAATAATATATTTAGCACCAACACTTTTTAACATNGANGAATTGACTGAACCTGTAAANGCACCATAAACATCCTGCTCATGACAATTTTGCGCACCAACTTCAATATTTGAACCTCTCAATTTTTTTGACATNGGCTCTATTAAAGTGCTAGGTGGGCAGTAAATTATTTTCAAAGACTTTCTTTTTTTGAAGTTTTTAAAAAATTTAACAACTCTATTCAGCGTATTTAACGAATTTAAAACACCAAACATTTTCCAATTGGCAATAAAATACATATATTTATTTGTCATGAGGCTTATTTTAATTTATAGGTTTGCTTTTTATAGATCAATAAATTTATAGTAATGATTAGTAGTTTAAGAAATTTTGCAAAAACTAAGTTTGCTGGTTTGTTAGTTTTTATAATGATAATTCCATTTGTATTTTGGGGTATGGGTGGAATGTTCAGTAGTGGTAATACNAACAATATTGCTAAAATTAATAATAATAGTATTTCCACTGAAGATTTTATTGATTACGTAAATAAATCAGGAATCCCTGAAAAAACAATCAGAGAAAATTTAGAGCAAAACATTATTGAAGAAATTCTGTCTGGTTTAGTTTCTACTACTTTACTGGATCTAGAAATAAAAGATTTTGATCTGACAATTTCTGAAGTCACTTTATTAAAAAAGATAAAAGAAAATAAAAATTTTAGAGATGAAAATGGTGTTTTTCAAAGAATTAAATATGAAAAATTTTTATTAGAAAATAATTTATCTGCTCCAGGATTTGAACAGAGACTTAAATTACGAGAATTNCAAAGAAATCTTTTTGATTATATTGGTGCNGGTACAACCTCCCCTCAATTTCTTACAACAAAACTATTTAAAGAAGAAAATCAAAAACTTGAAATAGAATTCATTGATTTAAATGATTTTTATGTAAATAAAGATGATATCACAGATAAAGAATTAGAAAATTTTATTAAGGATAATAAAGGTGAGTTAAAAATAGAGTACTTAGATTTCAGCTACACAATCATAAATCCTAAAAATTTAATTGGAGTAGATGATTTCAATCAATCTTTTTTTGACAAAATTGATGAAATTGAAGTTGCCATATCCAATGAAATTGATTTTAAAACAATCACATCAAATTTTGATTTAAAATCGGTTGATATTAGTAATTTTAGATTTTCTACAGATAAGAATGAAATTGAAAAAAAAATTTACGAATTAAGAAATAATAAATTTGATATTTTTGAAAATAAAAATGATTATATCCTATATAACATAAAAAATATTACCCAAAAATCACCAGATTTANGTGATNAACAAATTAAAGANGANGTNCTCGANTTAGTTTTTCAAAAAAATAAATTTGATTATAANCAAAAATTATTAAATGAAATAACCAATAAAAAATTTAATNACAATANTTTTTTAGAGATGGGNAAAGANAAGATCCANNCAATAAATTTNAATTCTGTNCGAGATAATAAAAAATTTGATATNAATGCTGTTGANGTNTTATATAGCTTACCTGAGAAATCATTTACTTTAATAAATGANGAAAATAACAATATTTANTTAGCAAAAGTCAAAAAATTTGAAAAACAAATCATAGATACAAATAAAGAGGAATTTAAACAATATATTGCAAAACAAAATTCTAACAACAAAAATTCATTATTAAAATCTTATGATACATTTTTAAATGACAAATATGATGTTTCTTTAAATCAACAGACTATTGAACGAGTTAAAAACTATTTTAAATGAAAATTAATCGAAGCTTCAAAGAATTCAAGTTTCGACACAGAAACAACGAAAATCAAATAATCTATACATCAAAAAAAGTAAAAACTGATGAAGAAATAATTAATTTAATTGATAACTTTTTAATTGAAAAAAATAGCTTTATTTTTGAGTCAGTAGAAAAAGGTAAGATTAGAGGCAGATACACTATATTTGGTAAAAATCCTGATAAAATTTGGGAATTTAATAATAATAATTCTTATTTAATAAAGAAAAATAAAAAAATTAAGTTAAAGGATAAACCTAAATATTTGATTGAAAAAATAATTGAAGATTTTAAGTTTAAAACTCCTAATAAATTACCGAAAATTTGTTCTTTGATTTCAGGATATTTTTCATACGATGCAATTAGGTACATCGAAAAAATCCCAAACAATTGTAAAGATGACTTAAAATTACCTGATGTTAGATTATTACGTCCAAGAACACTTATTATTCATGACAATTTAAAAAAGGAAATATTCTTTATCAATAATATTTTTAAAGATGAAAAAATTACAAATTATAAAGATAAATACAAAGATATCCAATCTGACCTTTTTAAGCTTGCTTTGCAATCATCTGTTCAAAAAATAGATAATGAAATAAATCGAAAGTCACAAAAAATTATAATTAATTCAAATACTTCTAAAAATAAATTTTTATCTATAGTTAATAAGGCAAAAAAATACATTAAATTAGGAGATATATTTCAAGTCGTTTTAAGCCAGCGTTTTGAGACTAAATTGACAAAAAAACCAATCGATATTTATAAAAAATTGAGAATAACTAATCCATCTCCATTTATGTTTTTTTTTAATTTTACTGATTTTCAAATAATAGGTGCAAGTCCCGAAATATTAGTAAGGTTAAGAGATGGTGAAATAACTGTAAGACCCATTGCCGGGACAAGACCTCGAGGAAAAACGATTAAAGAGGATCGTTTTTATGAGAAAGATTTACTTAAAGATAAAAAAGAGCTTTCTGAACATCTAATGTTATTAGATCTTGGAAGAAATGATGCCGGAAAGGTATCTAAAACTAATTCTATTAAAGTTACTGAAAGTTTTATAATTGAAAGGTATTCACATGTAATGCATATAGTTTCGAACGTAANAGGTAAACATGATAAAAGATTTTCTAAATTTAAGTCTCTTTTAGCNGGTTTTCCAGCTGGAACTGTNTCTGGAGCNCCNAAAATAAGAGCTATGGAAATTATTGATGAANTAGANTCTACAAAAAGGAANGTTTATGCCGGTGGNATNGGNTATTTCGCNGCNAATGGAGANTTTGATACATGNATTGCTTTAAGNACAGCTGTTGCAAAAAATAATAGATTTTATGTCCAAGCTGGAGCNGGGATTGTTGCAGATAGCAAACCATTAAAAGAGTATGAAGAAACAGTAAATAAAGCAAAAGCTTTAATTAATGCGTTGAAATGAAAAAGATAATTTTAATTGATAATTACGATAGTTTTACTTTTAATCTCTNCCATTATTTGTCTTCATTAAAAGTGAATGTTGAAGTAATTAGAAATGATCAAATTACATCTNATGAAATTTTAAAAAAAANATATCATAAGATCGTAATTTCACCTGGACCTGGTAANCCCAATCAATCAGGTAATTGTCTTAAAATNGTTAAATCTTTATATAAAAAAATACCAATTCTNGGAGTTTGTTTAGGCCATCAAATTATAGGTCAAGTATTTGGCTCAAAAATTATTCAAGCTAGAAAGCTAATGCATGGAAAAACTAGTAAGATTTTTTCAAAAAAAGTNGGTATTTTAAAAAATCTCCCTAAAACGTTTGAAGCCACTCGATATCACAGCTTAATTATTGATAAAAAATCATTATCTAAAGATCTTGAAATTACTGCTCAGACTCAAGATGGACTAATAATGGGAGTACAACATAAGAAATATCATATACATGGAGTGCAATTTCACCCTGAAAGTATTAAAACTAAATTAGGAATTAAAATTTTAAAAAATTTTATAAGAATTTAGGATTAATGAAACAATTCATTGAAAAAATTAAGAAAAAGGAAAATTTAACTTTTGATGAAAGTAAATCTGCTTTTGAATTACTGATGGAGGGTAAAGCAGAAGACCAAGAAATATTTGATTTTTTGACACTTTTATCAGCAAAAGGTGAATCTTCTGATGAGGTAGCTGGTGGAGTTTTTGTTCTTAGAAACAAGTCTAAAAGAGTAAATGTAGAAAACTGTATTGATACTTGTGGGACTGGTGGAGATGGTATGAATACACTTAATATATCAACAGCCTCAGCATTATTACTTTCAAGCATGGGTGTTAAAGTCGCTAAACATGGAAATAAAGCTGTATCTTCCAAGTGCGGATCAGGTGATGTTTTAGAAGCTTTAAATATAAAAATTAATTTAGAACCAAATGAAATTGAGACTCAAATTAATAAAAATAATTTTGGTTTTATGTTTGCACCTAATTATCATAGTGCAATGAGATTTGTNGGACCCACTAGGAAAAAGATTGGAAAAAGAACTATATTTAATATGATTGGACCNNTNAGTAGCCCTGCTCTAGTAAAAAGACAAGTNNTTGGTGTNTTTGATAAANAACTNTTAAAAATATTTGCTAATGCTTTNAAAAATTTAGATATTAAATTTGCTTGGATAGTCAATAGTGAAGATGGATTAGATGAAATTTCACCTTATGCTAAAACTAATGTAATTCAATTAAAAGATGGTGTTATCTCAGAGATTATTATTGATCCAAATAAGTTAAATATAAATGCNGATAAGTTTGAAAATCTCATAGGTAATGATGCGGCTTATAATGCAGATAGAATGATTAATATATTTAAAGGTGAGGATAATGATTTTTCTAAAGCAGTTTGTTTAAATGCTGCAGCAGGATTAGTTGTTAATGAAACTCATCAGAATTTCGATAAAGCTTATGATGATGCTAGAAAACATATTTTATCAGGTCAAACATTTAAACAACTAGAGAAAATTCAAAATGGCTGAAAATGTTCTTGAAAAAATAATAAATATNAAAAGNGAAAAAATTTTAGANCTTAAAAAAANTATAAGTCTTGAGTCACTCGAAGAATTAATAAAAAANAATANTACATANGTTGATTTTAAANATACGATNAAAAAGAATATTGAAAATAAAAAATTCTCAATTATTGCTGAAATAAAAAAAGCAAGTCCCTCTGCAGGNATAATNATNAAAGACTACGATCCTNTAAAAATAGCTAATATNTATAAATCAAATAAAGCAACCTGTTTATCTGTTTTAACTGAGGAGGATTTTTTTTTAGGAAACTTACTGCATATTAGTAAAATAAAACAAGATGTTAATTTACCAATTCTTTGTAAAGATTTTTTTATAGATAAATTTCAAATTCCTTTAGCTAAAAGTTATGGTGCNGATGCNATCTTAATTATTTTAGCTGGAGTTTCAGATAAATTNGCNGANGAATTNTATGAAGAAGCTTTAAAATTNAATATGTCAGTTATTGTAGAGGTTCATNCTGTTNATGAAGCTAANNAAGCACTTAGATTTAAANATGCTTTATTAGGTATTAANAACAGAAATTTAAAAACTCTAAAAACTGATATTAATACAACTNATGATATNCACGATGTTTTGGTTAATCANCCTGGNCCATTGATTTCTGAAAGTGGAATTAAAACTAAAGAAGAANTGTTGGAACTNTCAAATAAAACATCCATCAAAACCTTTTTAATTGGTGAATCACTTTTAAAAAATTTANACGATAATTCGATTTTTTCCGTTTTATAGTCAAAAAAGTCTTTATTTTCNTNACTTTTTAACTATTGTTAATTATGAAGAACTTTTATAGAACATTGTTTGTACGATATTTGTTCTTATGCTAACAAAAAAACAAAAAAACCTACTTTTATTTATCAACAAGAAGTTGAGAAGCTCTGGTGTATCCCCTTCTTATGAAGAAATGAAGGAATCCCTAAATCTTAAATCAAAATCTGGAATTCATAGATTAATTAGTGCCTTAGAGGAAAGAGGTTTCATTAAAAGGCTTGCTCATAAAGCTAGAGCTTTAGAGGTTATAAAATTACCAGAGACTGCTTCTGCAAATGATATTTACAATAATTTTTCCCCAAGTGTNATNAANGGNGGTTTNGATGAAGAAAAACCTTTATCCGACGATGCAGAGGTGCCAGTTTTNGGTAAAATAGCAGCTGGAACACCNGTTGANGCAATNCAAAATGAAGTTTCTAGAATTCCANTACCNAATAACTTAGAAAAAAATGGAGATTATTTNGGCCTTAAAGTTCAAGGAGANTCAATGATTGAAGCTGGAATTCATGAGGGNGANACAGTCATCATCAAAAGAACCGATACAGCCGATAATGGAAAAATAGTGGTAGCTTTAATTGACGAACACGAAGCTATGCTTAAAAGAATNAGAAAAAAAGGTAAAGTAGTAGCGTTAGAAAGTGCTAATAAAAACTATGAAACCAAAATTTTTGGCCCTGATAGAGTAAAAGTTCAAGGTGTTTTAGTATCTTTATATAGAAACTTCTAAAAAAATAGTCTAAACCATTTTTAATGAAAAAAGTAGCAACTAGATTTGCTCCGTCACCTACTGGACCTTTGCATATTGGTGGGGTGAGAACAGCCTTATTTAATTGGTTATATTCAAAAAACCAAAATGGTAATTTTTATCTACGGATAGAAGATACAGATAAAGAAAGATCAAAAGAGGAATACAAAAATCAAATTATAAAATCTTTGCAATGGATAGGTATCAATCATGATGGAACAGAATATATACAATCTCAAAAAATTGATGATCATATAAAAGTTGCAAATGAACTATTAAAAAAAGGTAGTGCTTATANATGNTATTGCTCGACTGAAGAAATTGAAGNNCAAAAAAAAAGAGCTAANCAAAAAAAAATTCCATACGTTTATGATAGAAAATGGAGAGACANNAATGAAAGTGAAACTCCTAAAAATGTGAAACCTGTCATAAGATTTAAAAGNAAAATTGATGGTACATCAATATTAAAAGATAAAGTTCAGGGAAACGTAGAAATTGAAAATAATACCATCGAAGATTTTGTAATTTTAAGAAATGATGGNACACCAACTTATAATTTATCTGCTGCTGTTGATGATCATCAAATGAATATGACACANATTATTAGAGGTGATGATCATAAAATCAATACNTTTAAACAAATTCAAATTTATGAAGCAATGGAATGGGCTTTACCAACGTTTGCACATATACCACTAATTCATACAATTGAGGGGAAAAAATTATCAAAAAGAGATAAAGCATCAACTTTAGAGGACTATTCTAAAATTGGTATTATGCCAGATGCTTTGAGAAATTATCTTTTAAGATTGGGTTGGTCATATGAAGATAAAGAAATTTTTACTTTAGATGAAAGTGTAAAATATTTTAATCTTGAAGGTATTGGAAAATCACCATCAAAATTAGATTTAAGTAGAATTCTATCTATGAATGAACACTACATAAAGAGTATTGATGAAAATGAACTTTTTAATCAACTCATTAACTATTGTGAAATTTTTAAAAATAAGATTATTGAGGAGAAGAAAGATAAAATTAAAAAATCTCTAACTTTTCTTAAAAATAAAGCTAAAACACTAGAGGATATATATAATAATAGCCAATATATTATTAATGATGAAGTTAACTTTAATAAAGAAGATCTAAAATTAATTGATGCTAATGCACAAAAAATTATCTCTGAATTTAAAGATAATATTAAAGAAATCAGCAACTTTACAAGAGAAAATTTAGAGCCGATAGTTCAGGATCTAATAAAATCTAATAATACCAATTTTAAAGGTGTTGGTCAGCCCTTAAGAGTGGCTTTAACAGGGTCAAAATTTGGTCCTGGTATTTATGATATAATTATATCTCTTGGCAAAGAAGAGGTTGAAAAAAGATTATCCAACAAGACTATTTCTTAANATTNTGGCTACTTCATTAGATGATGAAGANTTCGATCTAATTCCTTTTAAAGTTTGATTGCATTGTTCTAATTGTTTTTTTCCAATCTCTGGATTNTTAAGCATATATAAAACAGAATTATAAATTTCTTTTGCATTACACTCGCTTTGCAATAATTCAGGAATGACTTCTTTATTATTAATTATATTGATGATATTTGCAAATTTAACATTTGCCAATAATTTAAAGATCATAAAATTTATAAAATTTAATTTATAAATAATTATTGAAGGAACATTAGCATTACAGACTTGAAGAGATATTGTTCCTGACTTACATACAGCAAAAATTGAATTTGATAATATTTCCTTTTTCATATTTTCATCTGAAATTACATCAATATTATTTAAATTCTTATCTTTAANATACTCAANAATGTTNTTTTTNTTTTCTTCAGTAGCATGAAAAATANAATTATAATTTAAATTTCTTTTGTTCATCATATTTATAAAATCAATCAATATTGGTAACAAAACATTTGTTTCTGATTTTCGACTACCTGGAAATATAGAGATTATTTTTTTATTATTAGAAATAAAATTATTGATATCTGTTTTATTTTTTTTGTTATTTTCTATTAACGGATGACCTACAAAAGTATTATTTATATTTTCTTGATCAAAAAACTTTTTTTCAAAATCAAATAAAAGAAGAATATGATCAATAAATTTTTTAATTTTTTTTACCCTTCCTTTTCTCCAAATCCAAACTTGTGGGGCTACATAGTGTATTGTCTTAATTTGAGGATTAATTTTTTTAACCTTTTCTGCAACTCTTAAAGTAAAATCTGGACTATCAACACTAAACAAAATATCTGGATTAAAATTTAAGATTTCTTTCACAGTTTGATTAATTCTTTTTTTAATCTTGAAAATATTAAATAAAACACTCGTAAAACCCAAATAAGTTATTTCTTGCAAATCAAAAATAGACTCTATGCCAATTTTTTTTAAATTTGACCCACCTACAGATAAATATTCAACATCAGGATATTCCCTTTGAAGCTTTGAAATTGCTGTAGAAGCCAATTTATCTCCAGAGGGTTCTCCTGTAAGTACAAATATTTTTTTCATCTTATTAAAATAAAAATCTTATTTTTGTTTGCAAATTCAATACTTTTAGATTTATCTAAAAAGATATTTTTTTTAGATTTAAGAACTATTCCTTTTAATCCATATTTTTTACAATCTTTTAAAGTTTGTATCCCTATTGTTGGTAAATCCATTCTTAAATCTTGTTTTTTTTTTAGGGAATTTGATTAAAATACCTCCTGAATTATTCTTTAATTTAGACATCATTTTTTTGGTACCTCTATTGTCTTCTTTTGCTATTATCTTATT